>Ga0105054_10000586_pt1 | contig 57899 bp, 35 predicted proteins | sample BON02_FD_78091 | JGI IMG/M metagenome (GOLD analysis project Ga0105054, IMG submission 78091) | Freshwater microbial communities from Lake Bonney liftoff mats and glacier meltwater in Antarctica - BON-02 (megahit assembly) | ecosystem: Environmental > Aquatic > Freshwater > Ice > Glacier...
AGGTGATAAGTTTTCATAAGATTTCGCAAATGGATCAACAAAGGAAACATCTACACCTAAATTGAAGTCCCGTCTGGACCCATTGACTGCAATAGAACCACGGAAATGAGCATCTAAGAATTTCTGTTACCAGAAGAATTGCAATTGTACACCCGTTAACCAACAGAATCCACCAAAAAATTTTAAAACATAACAAATATCGATTTTAAATCTTTTTTCAACTGGTCGGGTCGGACTGAAAGAGTTCAACATATAAATTTTTAAAACAGGAAGGATGGTTCGAAGAGATGGAAGAAAGTCCTTAGCGACAAGACTGGACAAGAAAAATTATTCTATTGCGGACTACTTTGAAGAAATGTGTGACAAAGTTCCTCTTAGACCTGCTTTGATTTACACTGGTTGTGAGGTTGGTAAGTTCCGCCATTCATTGCTGGTATTTTCTAACGCTGCGCAGTGCCAGAATCGATGGTAACGTTTCAACAGCTAGATTTTCGAAGTAATCAAGTTGCTCATTGGGCTGCTGATCACGGATTTGTTGCTGGTGACGTGTGCGCTTTGTATATGGAGAACCGCATCGAGTATGTTGTATTCTGGCTTGGCTTATGCAAAGCCGGCGTTTCCATTGCCTTCATCAACAACACCATTAGAAAAGGTCCATTAGTTCATTCTATTGCTATATCCAATGCGAAAATGGTGATATATGGAACCGACAGTTCAGATGCCATTGAGACTGTTTCTGGGCAACTCGAGTCTCAACATGGAATAAGTTGCTTTGCTTCAGGGTTGAGTACGGAGTTCGATGACGCTCTTGGATTGTACTCTACATCTCGTGTTGATCCATGTGTCAGGAAAGGGATTCATTTTGGATCGGTGTTTGGGTTCGTATACACTAGCGGTACGACAGGTCTCCCTAAAGCCGTACGGGTGACCCATTTGAAACAATGGTCATTTGGGGCAGGATACAGTTTTGTAGGTGTGACGTCAAGAGATGTACTATACAGCTCAGGTAAGTTTATTTTTAGAAGAAAGTAAAACGAATAAATGAGTGTAGGAATGCCTTTGTACCATTCCTCTGCAGGGGGTATCGGGACTGGATTTGTTTTGCATTACGGATGCTGCCAAGTTATCAAAAAACGATTTAGTGCATCGTCATGGCTCGAGGATGTTCGAAACTATAAAGTCACAGTGGTGCAATATATCGGAGAATTGTGCCGATATGTTAATAATCAACCAAGGAGCGCAGATGATAGAATTAACAATATTTGGTTAGCAACTGGAAACGGGCTCTCTAAAGAGATATGGTTTGATTTTCAGACAAGGTTTGAAATCAACAAGATAATAGAGTTCTATGGAAGTACTGAAGGGAACGGGGCATTCAAAAACACCGTACTCCTTGAGAACTTGAAAAAAGGAAATCTCGAAGGAATCGGATGTATCGGAAAAATCAATCCAAAACAGAAACCTCCAACACGGTTTGTCAAATACGATGTGGATGCGGATTGCTTGTTGAGAAACCAAGATGGCAAGTTGATTGATTGTGCCTTCGGAGAAGCAGGGGAATGTCTGATGCCTATTAACAGCGCAGACCCAACCTCAAGCTTTGTTGGTTACACTGATTCAAAAGCATCAAGCAAGAAACTCATTCGGGATAGCGGCATCGACTATGTTAGAACTGGTGATATGCTTTCAAGAAACAAAAAAGGATGGGTGAAATTCGTAGATCGAATTGGGGATACATTCAGGTAAGTCATGTTTGGCTCCAATACAGGTTTTTTCTAATCGTACAATATATAGATGGAGAGGAGAAAACGTGTCTACAAATGAAGTTGCAAGTGAACTCTCCAAATGCGAATTTGTTGCTGAAGTGAACGTGTATGGAGTCCAAGTGCCGCATGTGGAAGGCAGAGCTGGCATGGCCGCAGTAGTGTTTAAGGATGGAGTAGTATCAGTAGAAGCGCAGCTGGCCGGACTGCTCAAGCACGCACAAAGTTGTTTACCTACGTATGCTATCCCCGTGTTCATTCGAGTTCAACAGACCACCCGCACCACTGGTACTTTCAAACATCAGAAAGTCCTATTGCGAAACGAAGGAATTGATCCAAATAAAGTGTCCGATTTGCTTGTTTGGCTTGATCCCGTCACCAAGTCCAACTACGTTCAATTCACCATCAAGGAATTTCAGGGACTCTCCTCTATTTCAAAGCTGTAATGAATAGAACAAATTATTAAAATTGAATCGTTATCCCATTGCTAATGTTTGTTTCCCAAATAGATCCATAGTGAGCATTCCTAAAAAGGCAGGAATTGATTTACAAGTGGTGTAATATGCCATTGTATTCTCATCTAAAGAACAGCTGTACTCGGTAGGCACTAAAACAGGTTTTTCTCCAGGTTCTTGGCTCCACTTAAACACCAATTCATCATCTGGGTTCTCTGCATAGATAGACTTGACAACAAGAGTCGTGGATTTCATATTGATCTCCACTCCTGTCACCAAATATACTGCTTCCTTAAACTTCTTGATGCTTTCACGAAATACAGCTTTCAATCTTTCGTATCGAATAGTGGCATCTTCGCCTCCCATTGGCGAGCTTGAATTTGGGTTCTTCTTGAGTAGTGCGATCTCTCGACGCAACTCATCCACTAGTTTCGTTTCAGCTGCTATCTCGGGATTCATTTTTAGATGCACAATTTTCGTCTTTTCTGGGTTGAATCCACCTACAGCTACATGGTGCTCGAGTTCCGCTACACGATCCATCAACTTTTCTTTGTTTCCTTGCAGTTTATCGTTTTCAGATTGAAGCTTCTCCACTGTCGATGTCAGAGAAAAAAGTTCCTTTTGAACCTCCTCCATTCGCCCTGACGTATTCACAGACAGGGAATACTCCTGCGAATGAAGCTGCTCTATCTTGGCATTCGCTTCACTGAGGTTGCGTCGCAGTTCTGCTACCAGCAACGTGTGGGACTTCTCGAGATCTGCATTTTCTGCCTGCTGAGACTTGGACATAGTGGCAAATGGTTCTTTATGGATTTGGTCGATGGCCCTTAAAAGACTGTCGCAATGCTTCTGAAGGTATTCATTTTGATCAGCAACTTGCTGTTTCTGAGATACAACGGTAGTGTACTTTTCATCTAGCTCCTGTAAATTCCTTCGAGCTTCTTTCAAATGTTCAGAGGCCCGCGATGCTTCCATACGCGAGGTATTGATCATGACTTGTAACTGGCCTTGCTTAGAAGTGAAATCAGCCTCCATATCTTTGAACTTCCTTAATACCGTAAGAACTTGCAACGGATTGAAAGTCGATGATACTCCCAATTCCTCATTAACAATATCATGAAAAACCGATTGCCATTCTTTTCTCTCGGCTATCAACGCATTGCATTCTGTTTCTGTTCCGAGCAGTCGATCACGTTGATCCGTCAATGTCGATATTCGTCGCTGCAATAAACCAACTTGGGTGGCTGATTCTCTTGATGATTCCAATGCCAGTCGCTTGGTATTCAATTGAGATTCTAATCGCCGCCCGTTCACGGATGCCACTCCTAGTTCTCTTTCCAACTCGGCAGCGCGTCCTAGACAAGCCACGCCTTTGGAAGCAGCCTTCAATTGTTCTTTGAGATCAGCGTTTTCGGTTTCCAGAATCTTCATGGCTAACCGAGGTGAATCCGACGCCGCAACTTTCAAAGTAGGACGACTTTGAATCGCTGGTGCCTGCTTGCTGTGGTTCAATTCTTTCACTAAATCTAATGTTTCGTCGAGTTGATGCTCCAATTGACTGATGTTCTCACGATACACTTGCATCTCTTCTGCAGACTGGGTTTCACACTCTCGCTTCTCTTTTTCAATTCGATGCAGTCGTTGGTCGAAGTCGTGATTGGTTCTCATCAGTTCCAAATTCATCCGCTCAATTTCATCTTTGTCGAGTTGATTATCCCTCGCAAGGCGCCGGATTTTACTTTCCTTCTGCTCATTTTTAAATCTCTCGTTTCTCAATTCAGATTCCAAACGAGATTCCTAGGTAGATATATTAGCAACTCGTGTAGAATACTTGTTGGATGACTTACCCTGCGTGTGCTTGCTAACTTGTGCTCTTCCAATTCCCTAGCGAGTCTCCTCACCTCCACTTCATAGTGACTCTTTTCACCACCATCCAAATCAATCACCTCACTTCCGAACCGCTGCCTTTTCCTTCCACTCCAATCACTTTCGATGGATCGTCTGTTGGCGCCTCGAACTCCAAAGAAATGATCAGTGGTCGGAGAGGGACCTTCAAAGAAACCACTTCGATCAGTAGCTGTTATACGGGACACCCCACTGAAGGAAGGAGACGTCCTACTTTTGAATGTACTCATATCAGGAGTCTGAGGAAAACCTCGTTGCAACATCTTGTGATGGTATAGGTGGGGGACTATCCGTACATTGCAGAATTCTAACGACATGGATGCTGCTGCATTACTTTCATACTACCGTTCCAAAGTGGGCGGCATAGAAGAAGAGCGCGAGGATATGGTGCATCGCATGAGTTTAACTGAAGTGAGCCATGCCGAGTTGCATCGTGCCAAATGGGAGCTGCGTGTCCGCGAAGAGGAGATTCGTGAATTGCAGAAAGCGTTAAGTGACTCGAATGTTCATATGTTCAAAGAACGGGAAGAATCTCTCAAACTGCTCGCGGAGAACGATGAGCTCAAAATTCACGAAGTTGAAAACAGGAGAAGAATTCAACACTTGTTGGCATTGACTAACCCTGTAGCACAAGAAGTGACTTTCTTCAAAGACTGTAGGCCTATGCTTATGTCTCGAAAACTGGGTAAGAGCAAGAAAACCAACGAGGTACAAATTGTAAAGAATGAAAAACTTATGGTGGATGAAAATAATAATGGGACAGCTTCTAAAACCAAACACGGTGCCATCATGCGAACTATTTATTTACCAAACGAACAAACGGATTCATTAAGCACACGAGTAAAGTCTCTTGAGCATCTTCTTGAAGAGCATCAAAAGAACTCTAGTTCTCGAATTGAGTCCCTTGAGACGGACAAGAAGGAGAGAGAAGATGCACACAAACGGGCATTGAATATGCTCACCAAGCAAGTAGAGGCATTGGAAATGAAACTGGATTCGACTGAGAAATCTGCAAGGGTGACTACGAAGGACTTTTTGCAATTAAAGCATACAACTCAATTGGAAGAACGAAAGTTGATGGAGCAACTAGCAAAGTTAGGGTCTGAAAATGAAGATCTTAAAACACAGATTCGGAGTGTGAATGAATCTCTCGTTAAGGAGACGAATGCGATTAGAGCGTCTGTTCTTGAGGATAATAATCGCCAGCTTAAAGAGTTTCGATATCACGCCGTAAACAAGAAAGGGCGACTAAATTCTCTGCAGGAAGAACACGCAAAATTGAAGCACAATTCCGCTGAAGAGATTCGAAAGTTAAAGAAAAGTAACCAAGATCTTCGTAAGAAACTGGCAAACTTGGAAAAACGACGACAATTTGATTTTGAAGGTTTTCAAAATGACATCACCGATATGCGGAAACTGATACGTGCGTTGGAGCTGTTGGCATATGGTTCCGTCTTAAGTGAACAGAACAATAATTCCAATCATGTGGAATCCAGCCAAATATATTCCAGCAGAGCATCTGTACTTCGGAATGAACTAGATTACTTACGGGAGAAAATATCAAAACTTGAAGCCCATCAGGACGTGGAAAAGTAAGTGCAATCATATGAATGATCAAATAAACCCTCAGCTTCTACAATGACCGATCATTTCAATTAAATTAATTATATATACAAAATATTAGAGTACTGCAGTTTTGGCTTCTTCAATGTGACACCATAGTTCAGGATCTTCTTCCCCTCTGTCCACCAGCAAAGCAATCTCCTCACTGTTGGGAATATCCGATTTAACAAAGAGCGGTTGGCGAGTGCCAGAAACTGCATCCTCATGAACAATGACTGCTCGGACATCTTTCCTCTCAGGTAAGACGAACATGGTGTCGATCAATGCACTGTCCATGATAGCTCGCAGACCTCTGGCACCAGTACCACGTTCATGTGCCAACTCGGCAATCTTCCGCAGGGCATTCGGAGTCACCACAAAATCAACGTCCTGCATTGCGAATATCGTTTTAAATTGTTTCACTAATGCGTTGCGAGGTTCCGTTAACACCTGGACAAGTTGGTCCACAGATAACTGGCAAGTAGCAAGAACTTGAGAGAATCTGCCGACAAATTCAGGGATCATTCCAAACTCAACAAGGTCACGTGGTTCCATCAGCGAAAATACGTCATTTAGAGAACTGGATTTGTCTGAAGCCGCCACCATAGCATTAAACCCCATGCTTGATTTGTTGGTTCTTCTACCGATCGTCTTTTCCAATCCAGAAAAAGCTCCACCGCAAACAAACAAAATTTCACTGGTATCTATCTGCACATATTCACTTCTCACTGACTTTTGTCCCCCTTTCTTTGGAACATTCGCCACGGTACCTTCCAAAAGCTTTAACAGTGCCTGCTGAACACCCTCACCACTGACGTCACGAGTAGCCCCTGGCCCGGCACTTCTGGCCAGCTTGTCTATCTCATCAATGTATACGATACCTTTTTGAGCGAGTTCTACGTCGTAATCTGCCTCTTGATATAGTTTGTATAGAATGGCTTCTACGTCCTCTCCAATATACCCTGCTTGAGTAAGGCATGTCGCATCAAATATCACCAAAGGAACTCCTGCCAACTTTGCCAACGTCTTCGCCATAAGAGTCTTTCCAGATCCAGTAGGCCCCACAATCATCACATTCGATTTATCCAACTGGGAGACGTCAAGTTCCTTGTTCTCTGGCGCATCGCCAACAGCTCTGTTAGCAATCTCATTTTCAAGCCGAGCTTGTCGTTGTGATGCGTTGTATTGAAGGGTCTTAAAATGGTTGTGCACTGACACTGCAAGAACCTTCTTGACAGCTTCTTGTCCCACCACGTAGGAGTTTAATCCACTGAAAAGCTCACGGGGAGTTTTGATAGTGGACTCCACGATAGGAGTTTGGTCTTCGCGATTTTCCTCAAGCCACTGAGATGCAACCGCCTTAGGTGTAACCGTCTTGGTTTCAACTGATGGACCAGGAAACGACAATGACGATACCCTTTTAGTCCCAAAGCCTTTATGAGCATCCGCTCCTTGGGACGATTCTACTGGAGTCAAGGGACCCAAACTCACGAAGAACATGTCAGGAGAGCACGGACAGAATAGCATCATATCTTTGCCAGCTGTTGCGTTCATCGGCTTCAGAGGCTTGCTGCACTTGGGACAGGACAAAACAACTTTTGATGAGCTGCTGCAAAAATCTCGAGAGGCATGAGTAAAGCAAGGCCTCGCGGAGGTGCTCGGTGCACGGCTATAGCGTAGGGCCAATCTCAATGCAGACTTGAGCATCGTTGGTACGAACTTTTATGTAGTAGGAAAGTAGCGTAAACACTACATCAGTCCAATTAGTATTTAACGTTTTTTTTTACGAATAACCGGTAGACCATGTGATTTTTTTTGAAAGTTTTCTGGAGACGCGTTTAGTATGTCGAAGATTGAGAAGCTTACGATTTCAGGCATACGGAGCTTTGGTCCGGGAACGGAAGCTATGATTGAGTTTGACAAGCCATTGACGGTTATTTCTGGAATGAACGGTTGCGGTAAAACGACTATCATTGAATGTCTCAAGTTCATTACGACTGGAGTTTTGCCCCAAACACAAGCAGTGGGCAGTCGTTTGTCCACGACCCTAACATGTCACATACGCCGGAAGTGAAGGCACAGATCAAGCTGTCGTTTTCTACCAGAGGCAAGAGAAAAGTGTTCGTGTCTCGCAAGATGGTTCTCAAGAAGAAGAAAGACAAACTGGAGTTCAAGCAGCTGGAGGGAGCTTTAAAAGTCCGCGAAAAAGATCCTCAGCAAGAAGTCACTCAGCAAACGATCAGTGGTAAATGCGCGGAACTAGATACAGTTATCCCGGAGATGATAGGCGTTTCTAAAGCTATTCTTGAAACTGTTATATTCTGTCACCAGGAAGACTCTGCTTGGCCTTTACAAGAATCAGCTGTTCTGAAGAAAAAATTTGATGATATTTTTGAAAGTACGCGCTACAGCAAAGCACTCGATGAAGTGAAGAAGCAGAAAAAACGATTGACAGAAGAGGCCAGACTCGCGAATACCCAGGTTCAAGTGCTATCGGTTCATCGAACACAAGCCAAAGGGTTAGAAAAGCAACTAGCAGAATGTGCTGAAAAGCTTGCTTGTATTGACCAGCAAGTGAATGAGTTAAATGAGCAACGAGACGAGAAAACGGCTAGCGTAGCTGTTCTGGTTCGTAACCTGGAAGCAGTGAGAGGCCTTAAGGGACAACGAGTGTTAGCCAAGTCCGAGTCCAAGGCGCACTCCAAGCTATACAAAGACCAAGACGCAAAACTTCGGGACAGTTGTGGTAGGTATGACAAATTGATAAAGATGAAGAGCTCCCAAATTACGGCAGTGTTACATGAGAAGAAAAATTCCTTCGAGCAACACAGTAAGAATCTCGCCAACAATCAACTTGATGCGGAAGATTTTCAAGCGTCGATTTCAAGTCTCAATCAAGATATCCGAAACTTGGAGGATCAGCAAATCACATACCAATTAAGCAAGAAGAATATAAAAGAGGAAGAGATTAAACTGCTCAAGAAACTACGGGTGCTATGTCTAGGACATGGTCTAGTATCCGAGGCGGGTGACCTAGATAGTCATATATCGGCTGCTCTTGGAGGTGGATCTTCTAGCAACTTGGAAAGAGATCGATGCGTGGAGGATATCGTTGAGTTGATGACCAAGAAGGGAAAAGATTTGGAGTCTGAATACATCGCTCTGAAAAATACCATGGATAACGAGATGGCAGATCGTCGAGAGAAAATTACTTCCATTACGTCTGACATCAAGGTAATTGCATCCAAGATGGCTTCCAATACGGCATCTATCTCAAAATTTGAACTTGGAATTCAAAAAGCGACCATGGAATTGGAGCAAGCTGATCAATTACGAAAGGAGCCTGGAAATGCTCAGACCATGGAAACCCAAATTAGAGCTAAACAAGCAGAGAGAGAATCTTTGGAGTCTCAAATGAAAGAGAGTGCAGAGCGACTTGCATCAGGTGATGTTCGAAACCAACTGGTGGTTATAGCAGCTGAAATTGTTTCAAAAGAACAAGAGGTGGCATCATTGGAAAACCAGCAGGAGGCATTGGTTATTTTGAAGAGTAAGGTGGACAACATGTTACGCGACTCGCTATCATGTTCCAAGCTGATTACCAAGTGCAATGGCGAGTTCTCGAATGTTTTAGGGTCATTCTCCGACCTCGATCCTATTCTCGAAGGAGTGAATGATTCAATGTTAGCTGTGTCGGAAAACATTGGTCAAGGATTTCTGGATGTGGATTTATCTGCTTACGTGGAACGTGTGGAGGCTGCAAGCACTGCATCGGGTCAAAGCACATCAGCGACCGTTGATTTAGAAAAATCAATTGCTGATAAACTTCGAGAATCACAAAACAAGTATCGAGATTTCCAAGATCAAAAGAAAAATTTAACGAAGGAAAAGGAAGACACTGTTCGTCGCATAACTCAACTAACAGAGAGGAAGGACAATCTGGGTGTAGACCTGTCTGAAGAAGAACAAACAAATAACGATGTTTTGGAGACGAAATTCAGGAAACTGGAAGGGAGTGTCTCTCAAATGAAGATGCAAGTCAAACTCACCAAGGAGACAACTAGCAAAGATGGTAAACACTTCTGCTCAACTTGCACACAGGAGTTAAAGGATGATTGGAAGCCTAGTGGACCACTTCCTAAGTTCTTCAACGAATCAGGATTGGTTTTGGAGGGATTCACCGTGGAAGTCAACGGTGTAAAAGAGCAATACATCTTGAACCAGAAACTCAAAGGAAAAGATTTTTTTGTTGGGAGAATATGCGGCAGGATATATTTGAAGATCAACAAGCTGAATGCCTTACGAGAAGCACTTCAGAAAGCTCAAAAGAAACGTGAAGCTTGGTTCATGAACCTTCCCAAGATTGAAGAGCATAAAAGGCTTGAAACAGAACTTCAAGAATTAAGAGCTTCATTAACTGAGATCGACGTCAAGACTCGCAGTAACAGCGTTGATGTCAAGCAAGAACTTTTAGTGACTGGTTTGCTTCAAGACCAACTCCAGAAAGTTAGTGCTTGCTGCGCGCTTGTGAAGTCAGTGTCAGCCTCTTGTGAACGAGTTCAAGAGCAAGCATTAGAAGCCCTGTTGTACGGAGAGAAGCTTCATATAGTGGATGTTTTTTCCAATCACTCAGGAGACGGTCCCAGTGTGCTGGAGTTGAGACGACAGGATCTTAAGCAAATTGTGCAAACGCAGACCAACCTGCATGCACAGCGAGACGAACTCACCCGAAAGAACAACACTCTAGTGTCTCAGTTCAATGGGCTTCAGAACGAAATCATCCGGATGGAGAGAGACAAATTCAAGATGCAAGAGTCGCTTGTGAAACAGAACGAGTTGACAAAACAAGTTTCTGAATCAAGTATCCGAGTGCGAGAACTAGGTAGAGAAAACAGAAGTCTAAACAATGAAAAAGTGGCAAAGGAAGAAAGTCTCGGCACAGTGGAGAACCAGATGGTTGAATACCAAAGTACCACCGGTGAGGAAGTTGCAGAGAAACACAATTTCAAAATCAATTTCGCCTCAGAGCTCGCGTCATTCAAGTCGAACCACGAAATGTTGACTCAAAAGATTCAAAAACTCCCTGATACAGACTTTTCAAATGATATCGCAGCCTTAAACACAAGAAGAGAACAGTTAATTCAGTCTTTAAATTCTGTGAATGAAATAATCAATGCTGGGAATAAATCAGCCGAACACCAGCAACTGGAAAAGAACGAATATGAGCAGTTTTTAGAGCTAGCCATTATGCGTACTGCGGGGCAACAACGCAAGGAGCGAATTGATGAGTTGGATGCCAAAATCGCAGCTCTTCTTCCCAACGAATCTGTTGAGGATACAGAAAATCTATTGAAAACTGAGAGCAAGAAATGTCAGGAACTCGAAAACAAGATATCAAAACGTGATGGTGAGCGATCTGCTGTCCAATCCCGGTGGAATGAAATATCGGAGGAACTCCAGGGCAAAGTGTATCGCGAGATCGACGATCGTTTGAAAGTGCAAGCAATAACCCAAAAGAGCGCCGAGCTCGCAGCTGGTGATCTAGACCGGTATTACAAAGCGCTGGATACAGCACTAATGCAATTCCACCAAATGAAAATCGAAGAAATTAACAAAAACATCAAGTCTTTATGGCAAATGATGTACCGTGGAGGCGATATTGATAAGATTGAACTGACTTCTGACAAAAGTGTTTCCGGCCGATCAAGGTCATATAACTATCGAGTGATGATGACCAAGAACGGAGTTCCACTGGATATGCGCGGTCGTTGCTCTGCTGGCCAAAAGGTACTCGCGGCATTGGTGATACGAATGGCATTGGCCGAGACTTTCTCTGCAAACTGTGGAATACTAACTCTTGATGAACCCACTACTAATTTGGACCACCAGAATAAAGTCGGGTTTGCGAATGCCCTGGCAGAAGTACTGAAACGAAGCAAGAAACAGCGCAGGTTTCAGCTTATTGTGATTACTCATGATGTTGAATTTGTCGATTTGTTGGAGGAGCAAGTCAGAAGCGCGGGACAGGAAGCCAGCTACTATGAAGTCAGAAGAGAACTTGACACTGTGTCAAACAACTTTCTTTCTAAGATTTCATGTCGATCCTAAGCAGTTTGAAAAGCAATTAAGAATTAAAATCTAGGTTCGAAGTTAATTTAGTATGCACACCTGATATTAGATTGAATTTTTGTTTCAGGTTCATCTCCTTTTCCTTCTTGATGAAAAATTGGTGCGTTGAAATCATATATCCTGAAACAGTTCATGGAAAGTTATTTAGACATGAAATCGTGCATCAATTGCGAATCACCATCGAGCGATACGAGAGAGAAGCATGGTTTATTCTTCAATTTGATATTCTGATCAATATTTCGTGGAGGATTTTCCTTGATATATTGATAAAGAACATTGCTCTGAACAAAGATACAATATACATACAATATGTATTTAGGATACATCTAGTTAAGCGCTCTAGGGTTGGGGAAATGAAAATGTCGTGATGGGATTATCTGTAGTATTCCATAAGTGGACTCCTAGTTGTGATTTCCTCAAAAATCGAATTTCTGGTTTATTCCTCAAAAAAGGAACCTAACAAATCCACAACTTCAAACAGCCAGTAACCAATACAGTACTTACACAGCAAGCTCCTATGGAAGCCGCCTATGATTGTTTCAAGAATCGCCAACTGGGGTCTCGCTGTCAATACGATGCTGAACGTACGACGGTAGAATGCTCCCAAGCGGAAGAAACATTTCGTGGACGGAGCTCCGATGATGATTTTGAGGATAGTTCATTGCCTGTAGATGGCACGTGCTACCAATCGTTACCTGGTTTTAAGGATGACGGATCTGAATGCTCATCTGACACTTCGTGCAGTCAACAAACATATGTTACACAAATACGACATGACTTGGATGAGTTGGAAGAAATGAGGATGAAACAATTCAATGGAAGTGGACATCGTTCTACCTGTTCAAACGAAGTTGATTACTCAAATGAACTTGAGGGTTACTATCGCCTGAAAAAATCGCTGCATCAGATGCTGGTTGGAATACATAATATTTCCAAGACAACGGACTTCGACGACATCCGGGAACGAATTTCAAATGGAGCAATACGTCCTGAGAGAACCTGGGAGAGCTGCTCATGTTGTGGATTCTTCCTTGAAGGCAACATGTTCCAGCTCAGCAATGATAGCATCCTTTGTTTGTTGTGCAAGATCAAATTTGAAAATCCATCAGAAACTAAGTCGGAAGATCTATTTCGTTCTGCATGTTCTTCAATTGATGATTTGGAACCGCATGATAAACGTATCTCAATACAAGAAAATCAAACCACGAGCGAGGAACTCAAAATACAACTGAAATGGAGTGATTTCAATTACAACGTAGGTACTCGCATAGAGCTAACTGATCTCCAACTTTATCTCATTGCAGTGATATGTCGGAATTTTGACAAAGAAGAAAATGTCGGTGATTTGAAGATGCTATTCGATAATTCTCCCGTCTTCAAGGGAAGCTCATCCATAATCGATGAGGATCTCGCCAAATACATGTACACATATTTCAGCAAAAACGACGAACCCAATCTGAAGGACGCAGTGTCCAGGCTGATTAATAATCATCTTCTCGACACATTCAACTGTCTCCGAACCATCCCGAAGCATCCTATCATCATTCAGGAACCTTGTGAGCACGATGAGTATAATCTCGATAATAGATGCTGTCAAATATGCAATCGGATTCCTAATAATGTTGAAGGCGGCATCTTTCAGTCACTTACTCGGTCATGCGTCTGTCACGCGTGTAAATGGTTTCTTCAGAAGAACCATTTTATCGACTGTTTTACCAGCTACAAGGTGCCTATGACCAATTTTTCTGACAATGTTCAGGATTTGCAAGAATGTGAACAGATCCGATTTGAATCTGTTCTTGCAATGGAAAATCTAAAGCCCATCGCTCACCGTTGCATTCAAGAATTCGGATATGAGAAGTTAAGATATGTATTGAAAAACTCCAAAAGCTACAAAAAATACGTGCTTCGCGGTATACGGCAAGCATTTGAAAGTGAGATTGTTGCGCCTGTTGCTTTTCCTAGAAGCAGGTCATCTCCAATGCAGCATGATCCATCGTATCAGTCTTTTCACAACTTATGTCGCATGGTGATAGATACTGAATTCAACGACAATACATTGATTTCTGCCGAAAGAGCCATTAGAACATACAAGCAGGGTACAGCACCACTAAAGAAATGCGGCGTATGCCCAGTTACAAAAGTGAGTTTTGTGTCTCCTGGCCTTCCAAATTTATGCTCGGGATGTTTCGCTTTTGCTATGGAGAAAACCATGCCTGATATTGGCGAATGGCCAAAATATCAAGAGTTCTTTAACAGTATGCAAACCCCGAGAGAGAAGAAGAGGAAACCATTCACTAAAGGCGATTTCCTCAGCAAGCAAATTGCACTGAAATGGGTTGTTGCTAAGATGGTCCCGGAACATATTAGTTACGACAACATACTGCAACAAGAAAACATCGATTTAAGATGGGCTTTCGGGCGTACTATATTAGAAAAAAATGTCAGGGATATAGTTAAGGAGTTGAAAAACGGAAATACTGATCTTTGTGAGAAACGAGTTACTGGGAATCACCGTATCCATGCACCGAAAACGTGGCAAACACAATTCTCTACCACATCAATACATGTAGCGAACCAAGATGAACGCGATGAAGCACCAGTGAAAAATTTTGAAAATGCAGTTTATGACGATTTGAATAGACAAGGGAAACGCTGGTGCAGATACTGTGGAGCCACAAAGTCGTCAAGTTGGTGTCGAAGCCCTTGGTCGGATGTTAATTCGAAACCGGATCTGTACCGATTGTGCATTCCCCACTACGTAGCTTGCTTCCAAACTAAGACGTTGGATCTCAGCAAATGGGAAAAGGCTCCACAATATCCCATCGACCCGGAGAAGAACTCGCAGTTTGATTACGTGGCGCGAATGAGGAGGAAAGAGGAAAATAGAAAGAGGGAATCGCAACCCTACGCGAAATCATTTCCCAGCACTACACCTTCAAAGAAACGGAGAAAATTGATATTTGAAACATCTGAAGTTCAATAAAGGATATGTTTTAAATGACGATTTATTTGGCAATCAATCCATTGATTCGGTAAGCCAACTCGGTCACATCAGTATCTTCGAAATAGTCGATGCACGTTTCATTTCCATCTTTGATTTGCAAGTGCCCAACCCACGTTTTCTGGTCACTCATTTCAGGTTCCATGACTACAAATATCATATTGTTGACCCCACGAGCGAGTACCGCTAACATAAACTCACTGTTGCAATGATCCCCCTCACTGTTTACCTTGAGCATGTAGCTTCGTGTAACAAAGACGACTATTACCCGCGACGATCGTATTATTCGTTCGACGTTTTGCCTTAGTGACATCTCGTCGTCCATATATATTTTAATTCCTTTCTCTTTTAGTTGAAGTCCAATGGCTGACACGCGACTATGGATATCTCGTCCTGGTTTATCTGTACCCCTAACGTAGGCCGGGAATGCATCGTACTCGAAGCTTGGACGACTGATTCGTTGCGAGATACGCTGCAGAAGTGACAATCGTTTCGACGGTCCGCGAAAATGAGAAAGAAATTTCCTTCTTTGACTTGCATTCGACATCCCAATATTCTGTAAATCAGAATCGCCAAGCTGTTTGCATGCATCAACTGTACGAATGTGGCTATCATGGAAACTGATCACTATTGCGCGACTGAATTTCAAGTCTTCAATAAGTAACTTAGTGACCTCACCAGTTATGATAAATTCGAGAAACAGCACGGCATCATAGCGCTCACAGGCTCGTGCTATGTCTAGGGCATTAGAGCCACTAGGCACCTTGACACTCCCAATGACATTGTCTGTGGATGCCATTTTGAACAGATTCGCACCACCCCCATAACACATCTGCAAACACCTAAACATGCCGGACTCTGTGTGATTTCTATTCGCAGGTTTCAAACAACAGAGCATGAGGCAAGTCCATCCCCACTGATTCGCCAATTCTAGATCAGCTTTCTTTTGAATAAGCAATTCTAAAGTTTCGGGTTGATCGTTACGAGCAGCGAACATCGCAGCCGACCATCCGCCCTTCGAAACCAAATCTAAACTAGCTCCACGTTGAATGAGAAGTTTCGCGGTTTCCGGCTGGTTAAAAGCACATGCGGACATTAGAGGGGACATTCTATCAGTACTGAAAACTAAATCTAATTTAGCCCCTTTTTCAATGAGCAATTTCGCGATTGCTTCTTTTTTTCGATACGGAGGGACTGCGCAAGACATCAACGCCCAGGCAAGAGGTGTCCGGTTGTCGAAAACGATTCGGTTGAGCTCATCAGGAGATCTGCTAACCAATGCTTGCACACCCTCTAAGTCATTGTCTTCGATCAACTGAAACATGCCAGTCAACCCCATTTTAATAAAAGTAACAAACAAACCGATGGTGTGTACTCAATGCGATACGGTCCCCCTTTGTTTTCTTCTTTGGATTATTGGATTGGTACACACCTTTCTGCTTGTAACGGTGAATACCGTTAATCGGATATTCTGAGGTATTTTCTAGCGATCGTTCACGGTGCACACTTTCCAAATGCAGATTTGTGTAAATTCGCAGAGACAAAACCGAAATTACCAGGATGGCAGAATTTGTAGCATCACAAGAGGAAGAGAACCCATGGAAGAACAAGTTCGCAGAACTACAAGAGCAAAGTATCAATGAACAAGCTGAGTTCTTCTGTGCCCGATACGCCTTCTCGTTGGAAGACAAGATTGCGGAAGTGGAAGATCTAGCTGTCGCTTTCACTGGTGCATGTCAATCCGACACAAGTGGTACTGATACCACTCTATCTCCTGCTGGTCTCTCTAGCCTTCTTCAGAATAGAGGAAAGACGAGAACTGCTCTACAGCGTAAACAGGAGCTTGCAGATGTGGACCTAGACAAGAACGGTCAAATTTCCTTCATGGAATACCTTCTTCTTCATTACAAAGTGATGATTTTGGAAGAATATTTCCGAAGAAAGGATATGGAGCCAGATGTAGACTTGACCAGTGATGGAGTTGGCATCGTAGGGGTAGGACCAAAGTTGTTAGAAGAACTGTTTAGCGTACCTCAAGGTTTGGACAAGAACCTGGATGACATGATGCGTGAGTTTTCTGTTGAACATGCCAAACGGAAGGCCCAGAAAGAGAAGTTGCAAGCGTCTGTGGATGCCGGTGGCGTGAAGGGCAAAGCAGCTGCTTCACAACTAGCGCAGTTGAAAGCTCAAGACAGTACTGAATGGAACGCTGTTCAGGCAAGGATTGCTGCGGCAATGAAAAAAGCCAGAGCAAAGTCAAAGGCACAGTTGAAAGAGATTAGAGGCAAGCGGGCTGATGATAAGGGCCAGAAGATCGCTCAAGGAAAGGCAGCGGTTCAAGATAAGCAAAAGAACTTCGGAGGCGGCGTGCGCAAATCATTGAGCAACGTGAGACAATCTCTTAGTAAAAAATTCTCGTCCTCAACCTAACTATTTGTATTTTATGTCCTCCTTATTTCTCTTTGTTGGTAGGGAACTTGCTGCGGAATATTTCCATTGTGGACTACTCTCCAGTGGCAAATAATCCACCTCCTCAAACGAACGAACTTGCTTGAACCTAGTATAAATTGGAGGGAAGAGGAACTTGGTTACCCCACAAAACTGGGGCCCAGGAATTTGGAAACTTTCTATTCCAAGTGGCAAAACATATTCGAAGCCAAGCATCTAACAAATGTCGTTTGGTGAGATAACTCCCATGAACCACCAGCATGTTAGGAATCAACTGATTAGGAACCACATGAATCCTCGATGGGAAATACTTTCTATCTTTCATTAAGAGCACAGCAGAGTAAAATGGAAACGACCGAAGTATCATCACCACCCACCAGCAGACGGTGTAGATTAGCCACACAATGAACCACAGTGAGCACACTAAAACGTAATAAGCAAATGTTGTCTGGAAGAGGAACACGAGAGCGATGAGCAATGTAGATCCTAAATAGAACTGAGCAGTATCGGTCTCCAATGTATCGATTCGCTTTCGAAGTACGTTTTGCTTTTTACCAACAACCAATTTAAGCAACGCGACGATACCTCCCAATTGCAGTCGATACACAACAGAAAATTGTGCCAATAAAAGTCGCACGTGCAAAGATACAAATGCCACAGTGTCACATGCAGCTGCTACAACAATGGAAAGTCCGCCTCCTAAAACAGCAATTCCACCTGCAACTACGAGTAGCCATTGGGCATAGGGTGCGATGTAGGAGGTGATGAGGTACCACCAGTGTGATACTAGCAAAAACATTGATCCGAATAATGAGTCTAATTGGGAATTCAACTTAAACCCTAGAGGTGCGTGATGACTTAATATCCACTTGATTACGACTTCAATAGATTCAGACCTGAATGCATATCCCAAATATTCATACGCACAGTAATCAACATCTTCACGGTACAGACCCAAAAGGAAAGCTCCTATAATACCTAAACACCAATCTACTACGAAACTAACTCGGTTGTGACTCAATCTGCTGTCAGACACATCTGAAGAAATAAATATTTTCAATTGACGAGATTTATCATAAAGCACAGAAGCTACCATCGACCAGTCTTTTAACCCACGGCCTCGAATTGAAACAAGGGAAATTCGTTCTAATACATGGATCAGAAAGTGGATTTGGTTTTGATACCGAATGAGCTGCCTTCTATGTTCTATTGGATTACGGCCACTCTTAAACTGATGAAGGGCGTTGAGACAAGGTTGAAGCATCGAGGGCGGCTTATTTTTTGCCATTCCATAACTACTTAACAAGTCAACGTGTTTTGACTGGTTCAACGAGTGTACTTCAACATTCCAATCTACCGCTACACTCAAATTCACAGTATTCACATTCCAGGGACCTGGTCCTGCAACCAACAATAATCTATAATCCGGGTCGACTCTATATTTGAATAATTCAATCCGTAATCCGTCTTGTCTTTTACTTTCCTTTACACCTGGATTGGAACCGATAGAAAAGCGACCGATCCCATCTGAAGAATACCGCGATACCATACCAGTAACAACAGTGCTTGAATCAACAGCCACAGTCACCAGAAACTCACTGGCTCCATGATTCACTACTTCCTGAAACCCATCTTCTTCGACTAACACCAGCATCCTTCCCATTTTAAAACAGGGGAGTGGGGGGCTACATGGTCTACCATTCTTACGAACGATTTTGCAGTTTTTGAGCGAATGAAATTGAATCCTCGAGAGGAGAGTAAATTGCAATTGAGACAGGCCGGTAATTTGGCACAGAGCAGACTGTCGCGGGGAGTGCGATTAAACCATCCGGAATGCGTGGCCCTCATTGCTAATGTTGTAGTGGAGTTTGCGAGAGATGGAGTGTCGGTCGCAGAGTTGATGGACCGAGGAAGAAAGATACTTGGTAAGCGACAGGTGATGCCGGGGGTCGCTCATCTGATTCATATGGTTCAGGTAGAAGCCACATTTCCCGACGGAACGAAACTTGTCACCGTGGATAAGCCCATATGCCTTCCTTCTGGAAACAAGGAATTGGCTTTCTATGGGAGCCCTTACGATTGCATTGAGGAAACCTTCAAAGGCCCCGAGTTGGTAAAAGAAGATGAAATTATACCTGGTCAAGTTGTGTGTGCACAAGGCGGTGATATTATAATCAATGCTGGGAGAGACACCATAGTCCTCCGTGTAACAAATGAGGGGGACCGACCTATTCAGGTGGGTAGCCACTACCATTTCACAGAGACTAATCGATCTTTGTGTTTTGACAGAGTCAAAGCAGTGGGTTATAGACTTAATATTGCTGCTGGAACTGCCGTCAGATTTGAACCAGGTGACGAAAAGTCTGTGAGTTTAGTTCGCATCGGAGGTCATCAATTGGTTTGCGGAGGTAACAATTTAGTGGATGGTCAAACCGATGATTTGCATATCGCCAGTACAAGGCAGAAAGTCAGAGCTAGTGTTGATACACTAGGGTTCAAACACCAAGACAGTAAACCTGTAACAAAAAAGCAGCGTTTGGATTCAGCTTCAGTGTCTCGTCATCATTATTGTGAGTTATATGGACCTACAACAGGTGACAAGGTTCGTCTAGGGAATACCGAATTGTGGATCACTGTTGAAAAGGACTTTGCCAACTATGGAGATGAATGTGTATTTGGAGGGGGGAAAGTGCTTCGTGAAGGCATGGGGATGGCAGTGGGACCGCATGGGGACGTACTAGATCTGGTGATCACGAATGCGCTCATTGTAGACTACACAGGTATCATCAAAGCGGATGTTGGTATTCGAGATGGTTTCATAGTTGGTATTGGTAAAGCGGGGAATCCAGATACAATGGATGACGTGACCATGGTAGTCGGTGTTCATACAGAGTGCATCGCTGGGGAAAGATTGATACTAACTGCTGGAGGATTTGACACACATATTCATTTCATTTGTCCTCAGATCGTCAAAGAGGCCATTGCGAGTGGTGTTACCTCTTTACTTGGAGGCGGCACCGGACCAGCCACTGGTTCCAATGCAACCACTTGCACTCCCCATCCAGATCATATTAAGATGATGCTACAAGCTACCGATAACATGCCACTAAATTTTGGTTTTACAGGCAAGGGAAACAGTTCGAAGCCAGACGGACTACGAGAGGTTATAGATGCAGGTGCGGTTGGTTTGAAACTACACGAAGACTGGGGAACGACCCCTGCATCGATCGACCAAGCATTGTCGGTGGCGGAGGATTGTGATATACAGATCACAATTCACACTGACACACTGAATGAAAGTTCTTGTTGTGAAGATTCCGTTGCTGCGTTTAAAGGGAGAACGATTCATACGTATCACAGCGAGGGAGCAGGTGGAGGTCATGCGCCGGATATCATTCGAGTGTGCGGTGAAAAGAATGTCATTCCTTCCTCTACCAATCCCACCCGGCCTTTCACTGTCAACACCATCGACGAGCACTTGGATATGTTGATGGTATGTCATCATCTACACAAAGACATCAAAGAAGATGTGGCATTCGCCGAATCCCGTATAAGAGGTGAAACAATCGCAGCGGAGGATATTTTGCATGATATGGGTGCTATTAGTATCATCTCATCGGATTCTCAAGCCATGGGAAGAATTGGCGAGGTCGTCACTCGTACCTGGCAAACTGCCCACAAAATGAAGGTACAGCGAGGTCAGCTTCCTGACGATGTGAGTGATAATTTGAGAGTGAAACGGTATATTGCGAAGTACACCATCAACCCAGCAATAACTCATGGAGTCGGGCATCTTTTAGGATCCGTCGAAGTTGGGAAGTTTGCTGATTTAGTGTTATGGGACCCGGCTTTCTTTGGCTCTAAACCGGAGATTGTGATTAAAGGAGGGGCAATAGCATATGCCCAAATGGGTGATGCTAATGCTTCTGTACCTACCTGTGAACCAGTTAAGATGAGTCCACAGTTTGTTGCCATGGGCACTGCTATGCACTCACGGTCCATATCATTCGTAAGCCAGAGTGCTCTATTAAGAGACGTCAAGACATTGTATGGACTTCGTAAAAAGGTGGAGGCCGTAAAGGGTTGCCGCAAAGTAACGAAACTCGACATGAAACTAAATGATGCACTCCCAGTGATCAAAGTAGACCCTGAAACGTATCAAGTGACAGCTGATGGGGTTCATTTGACATGCGAACCTGCAAAGGATTTGCCATTGGCACAAACATATTCGTTGTTTTGAAATAATAAGTTCTTTAATTTCATCATTATGAATCATTTGAAAGGAAAGGAACGAACTAGTACCATTTTAAAATTACATCAGATTAGGTCTGTACTTTTTGGCTTCTACTTTGTTATGTTGTGCAAATCCGCTACCACCTGTTTTCAATATTAAAATATCGTTTGGTGAAAGTGTTTCAGCAGTGATCGGACAAATCATCGTCGGCTTGACAAGTTCATCGAAACACGATTGCAACATAATATTCCCGGATGTTTTTAATAGCACCACATTTTGGTGAATAATCGGCTTTTTGGACACAGCACAAAGAATATTCAAAGACTCATCTCGCTCCAACTTCACACTAGTCAAGTCCATCAACTTGAGAGGCTTTCCTGTGGTCGGGCTTGTAGGCCGTTTCTTTGGTTTCTCGATCTTCCTTGCAGCTGCTGTTGGTTCAAATTGGGGCAACCAGTAGCTGGTCCGCTTCAACTCCTCCACTTTCTCCTGCTTGGTACGATCATCAACCGTCTTCTTTTTACGACGATCAGCTTCCATGGCTTTATGGTCCAGTCGACGCTTTAATCCTACATCATCAGATTGACTTCCAAATCCTTCGTTTAGTGCCTTGAACTTTGATAGTTCTTCTTCGTGTTTTTTATATGTGTCAAGCAGCTGCTCCGCTTTAGATTCAGATTCTTGAGATTCAAATGCAATTCGTGCTTCCTTCAATAACTGGGTCTTCTCTAGGATATACTTGAGGATGGTATGGCGAGAGTACAGGTGTCCACTGGGTGTCGCCACCGCATCCTCGGCTGGGGCCAATGACAGGCAACAACACCCGAACGGAAGCTGTGAATCCTGACCCAGTCGAGACTCTAAACTACCATAGTTGCTCTGTTGCCTCGCTTTTGCTAGTTCACTATATGTATGAAATCCCCTCGAATCTACATGAATCCAAGAGTTACATTCATTGAATCCTATTATTAACAAGGCCAATCACAACGTACCTGAATTCTTACTATGACGAACCATCCGCAACTCTTTTATTTTATTTTATGGAGTATGTACCCTATGTATCAGCCGCTGAACGTAGGCGAAGATTGGTGTCGAAACCAAATGCAGATCCGTTGCCCGAGGTTGAAGTGGCGAGTCACACTGTATCACTGGTGGAGCAAACCTTGGAATTGAAAGAGCAGAATCCCGATTTTGAAAAAGATCAACGCAAGAGGGACGAGGGCGCGTTCCTCGATGCAGTGACAGCGAAACAAACATCTTTATTAAGTGCCGAAGAGAGAGCGAAAGGTCAGAGGTACACTGAGTCTATTGACACTGGATGGAGACCACGTAAACGTGTCAGACACGCCACAACTGAATCCATTGCCAAGGTAAGTGTTCGTGAACGTGGATAAATTGATGAAACTAAACAGCGCTAGATCCGGAAAGAGTTTCATATCATCATAGAAGGAGATGATGTACCTCCTGCCATCACTAGTTTCAAAGACATGAAGATACCACGAGTATTGCGAACTGCGCTGAGAGATAAAGGCATCGCACGTCCTACTCCTATTCAAGTACAAGGGCTTCCAGTGGCTCTTTGTGGAAGGGATATGGTCGGTATTGCGTTCACCGGGAGTGGCAAAACCATGACATTCACAATTCCCATGTTGCTGATGGCACTAGGAGAAGAGATGAAGTGCAAACTGCGAGGTAGAGATGGTCCAATTGGTCTCATCATGGGGCCTTCAAGAGAGCTTATGACGCAAACTTTCGAACTAGTTGAAATGATGTGTGAAGCACTTTTGAAAGATAAGCGATTTCCAAAGTTGCGGTGCACACTTGCAATAGGCGGGCAAGATAAACGATCTCAAGTCCTCGCCTATCGACAAAATGGAACACATATGGTTATTGCAACCCCAGGTAGATTAAACGATATGCTTTCTCGTGGAGATATGAATCTGGATATATGTCGCTATTTTTGCCTCGATGAAGGGGATCGAATGATGGACGACGGATTCGATGAAGAAGTTCAGAAAACTCTGGGATACTTCAAACTGCAAAGACAGACCCTTTTATTTTCAGCCACCATGCCCAAGAAATTTGTAGAATTTGCACAAAAAAGCCTCATAAGGCCAATCATGGTAAACGTAGGAAGAGCAGGCGCGGCAAACCTCGATGTAGTTCAACACGTAGAGCTTGTCAAACAGGAATCTAAGATTGTGTATCTGTTGGAGTGTTTGCAAAAGTCGCCTCCTCCAGTCATTATCTTCGCAGAGAATAAAGCTGACGTCGATCGGATTGTAGAGTACTTACTAGTGAAGGGTGTGGATGCAGTAGGTATTCATGCAGGGAAAAGCCAGAACGAAAGGAACGATGCGATAAAAAATTTCAAAAGTCATTCGAAGGATATTTTAGTAGCAACTGATATTGCTGCCAAGGGGCTTGACTTTCCTGATATTCAACACGTGATTAACTTCGACATGCCAACTGAAATTGAAAATTACGTGCATAGAATCGGTCGCACGGGAAGAAATGGCAAGACAGGAATAGCTACTACTTTCATTAACGCGAATGTGGATGCTACTATCCTGCTAGACTTGAAGCATCTGCTAGTGGAAGCCAGACAGAAGATTCCTCCGATGCTGATGCAACTTGACGATCCTACTGCTGGTGAAGAAGGTGACAGTTCCTGTGCCTATTGCGGAGGACCTGGGCATAGAATCACCAACTGTCCAAAACTGAAGGGAAATGTTCGAGGTCAGGCGAATTCAAGAGATATAATTGGTAATGCTGCATATGGAGGAAATTGCTAAACAATAATTATGATTTATATTCTCGCACTTCGTTCAAAATGGACATGGCATTCGTTAGTAACTTGGATTGTTCCACGAAACTGGCTCGATGGATTGCTATTTGCTCATCTTCCTGCAAAAGATTGGAGAAAAGATCCTCTTTATAAAGAGATCGAATCAGCTCTGTATGGACACTCTCTTTGAGTTTATTCACCAAGAAGTGCATGATAGTCTTGGGAGTAAGATCTTTGATGTTGCTTCTGCAAATGGATAGATAGCACTCGATGAGTTGCTTGATGGTTTTCACTTGATGCATGTCTCCTTCTGTGTTTTGTGAAAACGTCGTTTTAGGATGCAATGGTGGAGTGTTCATCAGTTTCCTGAATGTTGAAGGTGGCGGTGGATCGGCAACTCTTTCATTGAATATGAACGACATGAAATTAGGGCGCTTGGATTCAGATAAAGATTCTTGATCTTCATCAGCTACAAGGTCGTCTCCTACGGACTTGCCTGGATCGGAAGCGGCAGAACTTAGCGAACCCGTACGTGAATGTGCTGGTGGCTCGGGTATACTACTTTCAGGTACGCTAGTCTCGGGCGCATGGTGCCTGATGGAATTCAACATGTTGGCGAAACTAGGATGACTGGTATTGATGAACGCCTGCTCGATTCTAATTAAGTTTTCCACCATGGACTGTGTAGGCATTAGATGTTCACTGAGAAGTCTTTGCATACTCTCCATGATATGTCCCTGTAGCATCTGGAATCTGTTAAGCCCAGAAAAGCAGCTTTGATCTGCCACTTGGTGTACTATCTCAAATACTTCCATCACGCAGTTGAGTGCTGGTTCTTTCAATAACACCAATTGCCGCTTCACCAAAGCCTCGAACGATAGCTCAGGGACGAAGAGAGATGGTCGTGGTCCTGTGGCGTTCAAAATAGCCATGGAAATATCACTGTCAGACAGTCCATGGAAGGTGTCAAGAGCATCAATGCTATCAGAGAACCGTTTGAATGCTCGCGATATTAGAGCACCACCACACAAACCATTCTGTGTCGCGAAAGAAGAATCAAACACTTCACTTGGTTGCCTGCCTTCAATAGAGTTGACAAAGTTGTTCGAATACTTGCCAAGCAAAGACAAGATTACTTGCCCCATGGCTGTTCTGTCGCTCAAGTCCACTTGATGCGAACCCAAAGCATTCAGCTCACGATCGACCTCCCTGAATTGTTTCTGCACGTTTGCCTTCAATTCTGGAAGGTGATCTCTAATATGTGTCATCAATATCGTGTTAAGAGTTTTACTTAGGAAATCGGTACCCTGTCGAGCAGCTATCGATCGATATGCTGGATGGTTCAAAAAGAACGCTTTTTCTTTTTGACGAAGTTCTTTAATGGAACTATTGGCGTTGATTTCAGCTTGTGATCGATTGATGATCCCGATATAACCTTTTTTCAACGGAATCACCTTGCCCGTCAATGCTTCGAACGCATCCACTCCTGCATCTACGAGGTCTAACTTAGTCAGAATGCCAATGGTTCTATCACCGTTCGGGTCCACCTGCTTTGCCAATTTGATTGCATCACTGTTGGCAAGATCCACATTCGCAGGAGACACAGCGAGAATGATACTCATGGGGTTTGACACATATTCGAGACACATGGAACGAATCAACTTCTCAATGTCTAACGGCTGGTCCCCAATTGGAACCTTGGTAATACCAGGAAGATCCACCAATGTCAGGTTAAGAACATTTGGAGAGTAGATCTTCAACCTGATAGCTTTATTACTGACCCCTTTGTTCTTCCCCGTCTCTCGTTCGGTTTCCAACTCGATCTCTCTTCTCACTTGTTCAAAATCAGTAAACTTGCCACGAACGTGAAGAAACTCAGCATATTCCTCTGTATCATTGGGTGTATGGTGCATTTGCAGCACTAGCGGTCTTCGTGTACATATTCCAGACCCCCGAGGAAGGAACCCTTTCCCGACAATGTTCTCTAGCACCGAGCTCTTGCCACTCGATTGACTTCCTATCACCACTATCTGCGGCAAATCAATGATAGGATGACCTAAACCAATGGAGTTGAACGCATCCTGAAGTCTGTTAACCACAGGAATCAACTGTTCCATGTGAATGACAAAGACGTAATACTCAAAAGTGGCGGATAGGTCCCCTTAAATAAGCAATTTTAAATTTTTTGGATTTAAATTTGGGTGGTTTGTGCCGAATCATCTTGTTGCTTGCATCTGAGTGGTTCAGAATTTTGTTTATAACTAAATCTCCATTTTGAATGTATATAATGGATTGTCAACATCAGCGCTATTGTGAATAGCTGAGAAAGTTGAATGGCATAGGTAGGCCAGGCATGAAGCTGTCCGATTAAAGCAAATTGGACTACTAAATAACACTTCACTAACACCGAGACCAAAAAGTAAAACTTTCCTCTATATGATGATGTTTCAAAAAACGTCCATTCATCGCGCTCATGTAGCATATCTACTATGAACAAAGCGCCGAGGAAAGAAAATGGATATGCTTCCATTTCAAGATTGATTTTTTGAAAATTTCCTGAAGGATCCAGTACAAAGGATATCATTCCGAGTCCACCTATTGTACATGTGCCAAATAAATACAGCGGCATCACAAATTGATACAAAATGCCTCGCACTCGGGATACCCTCGGGGCGGTTTGGGTGATGTTTTCAAACCTCTCGACAGAAAACAACAACTGACGAATAGAAGCAAGAATAACAAAGGCTAGGATCCACGATCCGTACTGCTGGTGAACGCTGGAATCTCCAAATGTGTGTATGGGAAATGTAATCAAACTAAGGATACCTTCCCCAATGAAAATCATGGCAATTTCAGCAATTCTGTGATAATAATAATGGAGATCCAATGGTACGCTGCTTACGTTTGTCATGACACCTGAAACAGTTAACAAAAGAAGGACAATCTTCTCAAGAAAGAAGCCTAGCGCCCAGCAAAGAGATATCAACATAATTGGTGCAGCAGTATTGACCAGATGGAGACTGACGATAGCAGGAACAAGTTTCAAAAATACGCTCTGCGACAAACGCTGCATCGCCTGCGCTGCAGGGTTTGCGTGAAGATCTTTCCTATTCCTTGAGTTCCAGTATTTGAATATGATTTCAATCTGGAAGAAACACCCCACTAGTAGAAAGAGAATCAAGCTACTACTGAAAACCTACATCAAGATTTGAATTGGAATCAACCACAGCGAGAGTACTTACAAATAAAGAGGGATAATATGGAGTAGAAGAAAACCATGTTTTTCGAATACTGCTTGCCATTAGGACCACAGCACATCCTTGTACGGCATCCAGCAGTTTATGATACACATCAGCAGTTATATATCTTGCTTGGAAAATAGTTTTATCGTTCCAACATTGAATCAAGGGAATGAAGGTTAGAAATTCAACCAAAAGAGTATCAGTTAGATGATTTCTATCCCATAGCTCATTTATTTTATAAGCGACCCCGACATAGGCTAGATCGAAGAACAGATCATTCCAATCTATTTCTCCACATTCATGACTCTCGTATACTTGAATCCAATTCGTTCGAATGGAAGGCCTCTCGTAGAAATTGGTGTCGCTTACTGCTGATTGGATGAACTTTCTTGCTCGTTTGAAACGACCAGGTTTGCTTTTCTTTATGATTGCTGATGATGGAATTCTGCTTTCCAAAATTGAACAATCCCCATCTTGTAAACATTGTCTACGCAGCCTGATTCGACGTTTCAGTTTCCCAATAAATAAAATAACGGCTACCACTCGGTTTAGCTTTTTCTTTCTCTTGAACCTTCCATGAGCTACTTGCCACGAAAACAACAGAAGAAAATGTACAAGATTGATAGTCAGCAAGAAATGAGGCTGGATTGGAATAAATGCGAAAGCAAGAGGAATGAATGAAAAAACGATCTGGCCACCAACTACATGTGGTGTCAAGTCACGCTCATGTCGATGCCATTGAGAATGAAGCAGCTGTTGCAATAACCGGAACAACAGACAACATACAACTGAGACTTCAAAGAACACGTAATATGATGATATCTTATACTGCTGCTTCAACAGCAATTTCAAGCCTATACCCACACAAGCTTGAGCCACACAGTAAAATCCAACTGATTCGAACCATAATGTCCCGGCTTCTTTCGATTTACGCAATGGATGATCGAGAATATTCCAGGGCAAGGAACCAAATTGCAGCAACTGAAGAAGAGCCAGACAGCAATAGCTCAAAGTCAGCTGAGCGATGTACTCGGTGAATGAAAACTCGCCAGAATAAGGGATGGGATCATATATAATAATTTGAAGTACACCTTCTCCGATAGAAAGGATCGTATATTGAGCCAGCCTTTGATTTATATACATGATATCCATCGGCAAGGTGCCGGTTCGTTTAATTCTATTCTTGGGAAAAAGTAAAGCCACAGAGATAATCCTGGGTAAAATCAAAGTCATTGCCCAGAACAAAGACACAATATTTACATCAACCTCGGTGAGAATGAGAACCAGGGCAGCTGTCAATAAGGGTAGTTGAATGCATTTATTCCAAGCGAGATGTCGCCATGCAATCAAGCGACTATCTTTGTCAGGGCTTCTCCACAGTTCAATCCAAATAACCGAATGCAAAACAAAGTTAGCCAGCATAAAGCAGGTGAAGAGGAGTGCACTTTGACTCTTGTAATCCATTGCGGCGTCCGGAGTGCTTATCGCGGAAGCAGCGAGGGCAATAGTGAGACTCTGACAAACGTGAATAAACTTGTGGAAGTAATCATTCGCTACCAACGACGACGTCTCCCTCAATCGAGCTAGCCACGATGCATACATGCAAACCAACGTTGCGAAGAATACCCAGAATGACTCGAAAGAAAGTTTATCTGCTAAAAACCTACCAGAATTAAATATACACCCAACAAAAACTAAATCACTGAACAAATCGCCGAAGGAGCTGTGTCTCGTTTCGAATTCTCCATCTGCCTCACCAAATAGTAAGATCGGACCAATCACTACATTATTCAACCTTACCTTCCCAATTATTCCTAGCTTTCGGAGAAGAGTACCAAGGAAGATTAAACAGCGAGTCGTCAATATGATCACCATATGCAAAATGTCCCTCGTGAGTAAACTCAATCTCCACAGATTCGCGCAACATGTCACTTCACGAAATGGGGACTACCCTTCAAAATAAACGGTAGACCATAATCAGTAGCATTGCCACGCATTGGTGTACATTGAGAATGCCAGTGACCCCGGTGTTTTCGCTAAGCCAAGACGATAGTTTCGTGTATGTTCGTGCTCGAGTTCCTTACGTTCGAGTTAGTGACCTTGAATACGTTGTTGATGGCCAAGAGGTTTCCTTGTATTGCAAACCCTACCTTCTAAAACTGCATCTTCCGCATGTGGTGCTTGACAATGATCTAACTCGTGCAGTATATGATGTGAACGAAGCTAATGGGACCATCATATTGCATCTCTCTAAGGAGACCAAAGGATTGGATTTCCCTGACTTAGATTTGCTCACCACGTTGCAGCAACCTCGTAGAACACCAGCTTCCAGTACGCCCTGGAACCCCCCCATCCCGCGAAGTGCCTTTGAAGCAGGGTCAAACGGATTTGAAGCAGGATCTAAAGGCTATTTAGAGAATGAAGAACGCATTTTGAACTCCATGGGTGTGTCTCGACCGCTGGGAGGCCTCATTGAAGTGATGAATTCTACTGAGTTTGAAACGAATACGATGGACGACCCTAAACTACATGACGAGGTGATGAATTCTACCAAGTTTGAAACGAATGCATTGGCCGACAATAAACTACATGACGAGGTGATGAATTCTACCAAGTTTGAAACGAATGCATTGGCCGACACTAAACTACATGACGAGGTGATGAATTCTACTGAGTTTGAAACGAATGCATTGGCCGACAATAAGCTACATGACGAGGTGATGAATTCTACTGAGTTTGATGATAATAGAGCGGCGGACAATACACTTACCGATGAGAAATTATCGGACATGATGTCAGCAGCTATGATTAACGACGAAGTATTGCTAGGTAGCCCCTATTATGGTTTCAACAACAGCCACACTGGATTTTTTAGGGATATTCTCAATGAGTTTCCTGAGCTTGTTGATTTGCCTGACCCTGACAACATGGCGGCAGCATCGCGTCGCAAGTTGCGTATTGACGCGGAGGATCTGGCATTCGACGAGGATAGGTTCTTAGGCGATCACTTGGAAGGCTTCGAAGATCCAATGTATTTGGGTGCCATGGATTTTCAGCCGCATTGGTTAAGCTTCGAATCATTCTCGGAAGCCGAAGAAGAGCAAATGAGGCAATTGCCTAATAAGGAATTTCTAGAAATGTCTGAGGAAACTTCTTTACGATGTTTATGCACTGTATTCGATATACTTGTCGGATATGCATATGATCAGCGGATGACGCAAGGTGATGGTAACGTAGAATCCGGATGGACAATAAGGGTCATTTCTTCTTCGCTTTCGTGGCTGGATTCTTTCAATGGCCCAGAGGAGGTGGCCGAAGCAGCCTTCCATCGACTGATCACATATCCATATATGAGACGACTAGACATTGCAGAAAAAGTTGTAGGCGATGCGGTGACTATACTGAAGAAAGGGAAACGAATGATACTTCGATGTATGCTTCAAATTCACTCTATCATTGCTCGCTCTGAATTATACTATCTGCTTGATCGATTGTTCATATCTGATATTTGTATCTGGATCCAGAAAGTCAAGGATGAAACCATTGCCGCCTTTGTTGAAAAGACGACCGGTTACGATGCAACCGACCTTATTCGATGGGATATTCAAGCTCTCATTGACACTGCCTGTGAATAATCCTATTTTAAATAAATGAACCATTCCTTCGAAATTTCGAGAGGGGAAAAACAATTGTGAATTAAATAAGAACTGTTTCCTTGTTGACAAGCTCCTCTAATCGTGATGCAAACGGTTGCAGCATAGCGCGTGTATTCAGTGCTTTAATCCACATCATAATGAACGGAGGTGGCTGGTACCCTAGAGGTAATACCGCTGCAATTGCCGCGAACATATAGTGAGGATTCCCAAATGGTCCCAGACTTAACGCTTCGTTCTTGGCTTCCTCGTATAGCAGACCAGGGTCTTCTTTTAGAGCCACCGGATCCAGTGTCTTGCTCAACTCGTCGAAAGCAGCAGCGGTTACGCGATCGAACATGGAATGACGGTCCAACCGTAACATAAGGGCCACTATAGCATCGGTCTTCAAAGCGCGGTTGTCGTTCGTTGCAGCGTCCATGCACGGGTTGAATGCTCCAGTAGTCTTACGTAGGCTCTTCAGACAAAACACTGCTGTTTGGGTGGTATCAATAATTCCAAAACCGATGAGTTCTACTAGAAAATCTTGCATTAATGCAGGGTTGGAAAGATGCTCTTCCATGACCTTGTTGAAAAATTGAGATGAGGAGAGTAAATCCGTCGAAGCAACAGTGAGGATGGGTTGCCTACAAAGAACTTGAATTGCACTAATTAGGTACGTCGAAGGTTTCGCCATGAACCCCGCGGGCGTAAAAGCACGATGAAGCAACTCAGCATGCAACTTGTGTCCAGGACTGTCGGCCCCAAGATACACATGTACCAAAACAGCTAATACATTCAGCCTGTTGCAAGCGGAGAGGAACTTATGGTTTTCAGAATCAACCAACAATTTTGCCCATGCCACTGAAAACATCTCAATGGTGTCACGATGCTCGCAGCATTCTTTGCAATGGTCCAGCAGCATTTTAATCAGGTCTTCATGCAAAGAGTCATCCACATCAACAGCCATCCTCACCAGTTTCATGTAGATCAACAACGATCCTGAACACGTGAGGATCTGATGGTGAAACCCTCTGCATGAGAGTAAAGGAGGACCCACTTGGTCTAATGCACGAGAGTGCTGCTGTAGACGAAACAAAGTGGCTTGAACATTCTCCACTTCTCGCATCAAAACCATCTCTTCATTGGGATCAGCGTAAGACGCCTTACCACTCACTAACTCACTCACCACAGACACAGCCAATGATGGATGGATTTCAAACATACATGCAATGTGACCCAACCATTCGGAGACACAGATAGGGTCTACCGGCGATCGAAGTATAGCATTGGTGAACACTCGGATGGCAGAGTGGCAGAATCCTCTGTTTGTAAAGTTAGCAGGGATTAATTGATGCTGTGCGATGATTGAAATGAATGGATCGAACAGCAACGCCTGTCTCGAGTAAGAAACGTTGGAGATCCTCACTTCTTCATTTAACAACGCATTGAATCTACGGGACTGCCAATCGTTGTGTGAGTTTATCAATCCTCTTAGTGTGTGTTCAGCAAGGGAATAGCCATACGACAGTCGCTTGTTAAAACTGGCGTATTTCTTCACGCTACCACAGTAACTACCTTGTGCACGTGAGGAGAGAACAGCTACGCGACTAGAAACGGATTTAACCAAAGGACGAGATTCAATACTAGAATACTTTTCTCGGCGGATGCTCTTCTTTTGTTTTTGGGCTAATTCCCTTTTGGTCAGAACGCTTTCCTCTTCGTAGTTCTCTCCTGATTCGACAGATTGCCTCTCGTACAGCAGCATAAATGCATTGCCCTCTTTCTCAACCGATTCGGGCTTGCCCCAATCGTTCGAACTTTCAAATGTCCCTCCAAAACATTCGTCACTTAGAGTTCCGATAGCGGCTTCGAAAGCCGACACTTTTGCATCATCAAATTTAAACCATTGTTCTCCAACTCTCTGGAAGCTGTAGTAATGTCCTCCTCCTGCTCGTCCTCTGTGAACCAACACACCAGACAACAAGTACTGCGAATCCTCCTCCTCACGATTCACATCTTCCTCCGTCGGTTTCATAGGACCAACAAGTGAATCATAGTCAAATTGCGCATTGTGAAACTCCGTCTCATCTTGTTGCTTGTCCACTTGAACTGCCAATCCAGTACGTGTGAACGGAAACATATTTAAATCTGAAGGAAAAGATATACGGTGATTCAGTTTCACCGTTTGCATCGATTGTAAATCAAAAGAGAATCGCTTTGGATGAACGAATAGAAAACGGGGTAATTTCGAAACACATGACATAAATGTGCAGGATGTTCGAGCATTGCAATGAGCACAATCAACTTTGTTGTCCCCAGTGAGAATCTCAGGAGCTACAAATGCACTTAAGCATTCTTCCAAACTATTCTTCTGCACAGAGTTGTCTTTGGTCATCAGTTCCAACCTGAAGAAACTCTCCTCTCTAGATGTGGTAACCACTCCGCAAGAATGACACCTTTTCAGCTTGATCTGAGTGCCTTGAAAACATTCGTTCATGATAGAAAGTTGTGGCGTTCGTTTCAAGCTAATCTCCAAGTTATCCAGCAACTTGTCGTAAAACTCAGATGCGTCGTTCTGAGACGTCACTGGGAATTCCAATTTCAAAGCAGCACACGATTCGACAAAAGGAATCGGGTCATAACATCCCTTACGACTATCCAACAAGAACCTAAACGTACGTTGCAACTGCCTTAGCACTTCCATATTTTTTGATCCACCTGCATCATAAACATTGCTTACTCCAGTAATCATCTCACTTTGAACTGTTTTTGGAGAATAACATATATGACACGAAGTGCCATTGGTGTCGTTAATGCCACTGCAAATGCAAACCCATCCCACCACCTTGTGCTCCCTTTCTTCACCGTTCAACTCCTCCTTTGGCGGGCTCACGGGGGCCAACAAAATAGCATTGCGATACGGTTCGATATGAAACAGGAGTTGAACTAATGCGTTCATATAACACGTTGATCCCCGATTCTTCAGTCCAACATGACCAGTAGCGTTCCTTCCCTTGAATATGCTTCCTAAATCACCTTGAGGGTAAGGTTGGAAGTTCCAATCAGGCACGAATGACCAGCCTTTGCTACCTTCTTTAAGAGGCATCGCAGTGATGTTGGAGAACCTATCGATCAGACTCATCATCTCCTGTTGTTTGGCGGGACCGTGCGCTGTCAGTGCTACGAGGAGGCGACTAATGCAAGATCGTGCAGCTTGAGAATTACAAAACGGGGTTTCCGAAGTGGCATCCATTAAAAATTTCGACCATAAAATGTTGATCAACTGCTTGTCTCCATATTTGGTTGCATCGAGTTGAGAAACAACGTTCAGAACATGCGGATTCTGCTCCAATATCTCGCTCAGAAAATTAACAAAACCAGCAAATAACTCCAATTCTTGTACTTTGTATTCCAACGCAATAGGTCGTTCTTTATTAGGCCATTCGAGAATCAAAAACGTGATCCGAATTGCCATTTCTTCAAATGCAGTGTCTTTCTGGAGTGGGATCATACAGGAGAAAAGTTTAAAGAAGTCTTTACATGTCACTGAGAACTGCGCTGGTTCGAGATCCCGCGCAGCGGCCAACATCGTCGTCCGGATCAGACTGGAAAACTGCGAATCTCTCCACAGTTTCTCCAATACGTTTCTCACTTTGACTCTCACATGCTCAAGCGAACAAGCTAATAGGAATTTCCGCACCAACTTATCAAACATCTCACCAGAAGCTTCAGGTACGCCAGATCGTTGCGTCGATAATAAAAAGTTACGTTCTAAAAGGGTTACAGTGTCTACCGCTGCTCGTACCATTCGGCGCGTCTGTACGCTATCCCTAGAGACAAGCGGTTTCCATCGGGAAATATTTCTTGGGAGTACGGGGGGTAATTTGGAACGTTCCGCTGTGCTCAAATTAAACGAATCGTCTTGCACTCCCAGATAAAGAGTCTCTTGCTCCACATCCACTCGATATTCAAGTTCATCGTGCAACGAGATAAGCACCAAAAGTAACGATGATGTCGGCAATAATAGGCTATTCGATTTAGTGAGAGCTAGACCGGTCAAGTAAGGATATATCACATTCAGACTGAGGCGGTTCCCGATTGAATGCTTCAACAAGTCTCGAAAGAAAACCAAAAACGTCTCAGGTCCTTTTGTAAGATCATCCATCAGATTAAATGCGTCTATCAACAGGGAATAGTAAAACGGATCCCAAATGCTTCGACTACTATTGAAAAAAACATCCCAATCTTTACGCAACAACGTGTGCACTCGGGACTTGAACACTGGCAAACGCATGATCGTGTCCATTAATTGCTGTCTGCTGTAAGAACTCAAACTTCCAAGGATCCTCAGAAGCACGTCTGATCGAGATTTATCGTTGCTAATCTCTACCATGGCAACACTGCCACCCAGTCCTAACACGTAAGAAGGACTATCGAGCACTTTGTCCAAAGTAATTTGCCTTTCACCGATGCCAATGTCTTTCTCAACAGATATGTGAAGGGGGCATACTCCTGTAAAACCAAGATCCTCCAAGAGCAAGTCCTTGATTTCCGAGATCTCAATATGTAAATAACTATCAGGATTCAATTCATCTCTAATATCAAGACAGGTAATGTCTCGGCCAATCTCCTTCATCAGAGTGATCAATTCCACCCGAGTATGGAGACCTGTAATGGTAAGTTTATCATTCACTATCGCCACGCAACTTCTACCTCTGCCAATCGCACCGAGGCCGTGACAAAAATCACCTGCAGTATTCTTCAAAAATAAATCCAAAAACCGCAAACACCTATCGATCTTATCTGCTTGTTCGATGAGCTCGAATATGTGATCGACAAACTCCTGATGATAGCCAGAGCCAGCATAGATAGATATCAGAACATCCAATGCGTGGGCTGAGACAACCTCATCACACGCAGTCAACGCAACACTCCACAAAGACTGGAGTCCTACTAACTCTTCCAAGGCATGTACAGCCTTCACCTCGACAGGACCAGCTACTAAATTGCCTTCTGTAGGAAGTAATCTCCATAATTTCCAACTACTAAAAACCTTCTCTTCGATTCGACCATCTTGGTACTTGATGGTGTGAGTATTAGACCAAGAGGTGTATTTAGTCACTTCGCCCTTCATCATCGTCTCATCATCAAAGAGAACCTCCACTCGCCGTCCTATCAATTTAGAACCATCCAATTCTACAGGAGGAGATTTGAAAGAGAATTCAAATTCGCTTCTGCAAGCCTCTAACTCTGTGGCTTCTAAATGTCCCCGAAATTGATTCACCGAAACAAATAGGGTCTGGAAGCAATGATATCCTTTCGGTTGCAAATGGCTCAAATCCAAATGAACCGCAGTCATCAGGTTGATCAAAATATGCTCTTGCAGTTCGAGTGGAGCATCCAAATCGCGCAACCATTTCAAGAATACTTCTTCTATCATGCTAGATCCGCTATTGATAGCATCACCAGAACAGCAACAGCTCCACAATCGTTCCATATCGCTGGCACTTAATTCAATATTTCCTCTTTGCACAAAGTCATGCAGTGTGTCTAATCGAGCTTCTAAATGTTCCACCAACCGTGCCGAACTTTTCTCGTCATCAGCAAGGTCAGACTCTAAACGAATTGGACTACGAGATATGAAAGTGCATACTTCATCCACGAACAAAAGCTTGGTATCAGAATCAGTCAAGCTCATTCCTTTCAACAACTTATATGCCATCAGGACATCTTCTTCACTGGATTTCATTGGACTTAAATACTCATCACTTTCTTCATCGAAATCGTCTTCAAAATTTCCGAAGAAATTACCATCGATTTGCGCCGACGAAGATTCGTCATCCAGTTGTTCAAAGGATCCAGTGATAACAGCCAGACAAGATTCCATGTATTCCAAGCGTATGACTTCATCAGCACATTGTATACAGGTACCAAAATGTCGAATCAGAGAACAGCCACCTTTACCTTCAAAAAGAAGTCGCCAAAGCCCACGAAGACAAGATGCCCTCGCAGCTCCATTATGTATGATGTCCAGTGCGCTGTAGAATACTTGCATCGCACCCCAATCATCGGATGTGAGAATACGGGAAATCAATTCTTCCAGCAAAAACACAACGTTCGCATCACTGACTGTCTCAAAAGTGAAAATAGCTCCCATTAAATTACGCGCTGCTCTAGATTCCGTATTGCAAACCAACAACAATAAAATATCGGCATCCAGAAAGGACTGCCTAAGAAGTTCTTCAGAGCAATCCACCACTCGCTCATCAAGTCTTTCTCCGAATATCTCAGAGTACACACCTAATGATTTAAAATACCCTGTAACTATCTCTCGTGAATAACCAATGCTATTCAATTTGGCACTCATTTTACCAAACGCTTCTAGGCCAAAACGACGAAAACGCAGCTTTGGGGACGACATGAAACGAAGTGCCAATTTTACACATAATTTAGAAACGTCGTCAAGCTCATATAGGCTCGCACAGCTATTGGGATGCGATATTGAAAGCAAATGATCTACCAGTGTATAAAACACTCTAGCGGAATCCACCATTGAAATCAAATCACGGATATGAAGTTGGTCCAAGCATGCGTTTACAAAAGCTAATCTCTCATCAGGCCTAAAGCTATTCTTTGACACCAACCTCGCAACAGTGGTCATCTGACGCACGTCTAATTTCACCAGACGTAAGTTCAACAGAGGCAGCCCTTCAATCTCTCGGAAATACAAAACAGCATTTTCATGCAGAAGTTTATTGCCTTTGTGTCCTCCATTCAGCGACTGAATGTACGAATGATATAAGGGACAAAGCGGATCTAGCACACGTTCTAAAATCTCCAAGCTCATTCCATCGTCGCGCGTCAAAATAAATACTGCATCTTTAATGGCGCAATAAAAAAGATCGAGCATCGGTTGCTTGATATCCAACGCGGCCCAATCCTCCACATGATCTTCCCATGGCTTTGAAGACATAGCTCGAAGATCAAGCAACTTTTCAATCATCCTGTTCAGAATTCCAGAGCTTTTAATATCCCTTGCAAGGTCATTATCGTGTTTGGCGTATTTAATAATAAATGCAGCTGTAACCCAATCAACTTGAGAAATAATTTCACATTCACTCTTAGTACCATTCCAAAATTCAGCAGGATCCATTGCAGGCACGTTATTCAGCATTTGTTGTAGGGTCAGTGGAATTCTGGGAACGCGTAATACAGGTGGAGGTGGTGGTGCAGCTGGTAGTTCCGCTGCCTTAGAAATGGGTCTAGCGCCACCGCATATCTCACAGATGGAGGGAAACGTCATGGTATCATTGGTGTAAGTGCATTGAGGGCATGTCCATGATTCCTCACCAGGAAGACACATGCCAACCCAACACGAACTTGTTGGATCTAAGCTTTTTTATGAACTCATTTTCGGGAGCCTCCCAATTAATATAAAATGGCTGAACAAACAGAAGATAATTAAATCCACTAATTCCACTACTTGTAGTGCTTTAAAAAAAATCATAGGAATGACGGTATTTAAACCACCACCATCTAAAATGGTATTTAAACCACCATCTAAAATCAACTCGGTTAGAATGCAGTTGCATCATCCATTTAGAAACTATCTAAACAAATTATATTAAACTAAGTCAAGGGTGAAGCGCATTGTTGTTCCATCTTCATTGAACTGCAGGTATTTATCGAGTCCTTTTGAAACGCAAACATCCGCGAAGGCGTTGGGAGTAATCGAATCTTCTCCCTTGTTGCTAGGATGAGCCAACGCAGATCTAAACATTTGCATTATTTGGTGCTCATCAAATTTTTGGTATAGTCCCAGCACAACAGCGGTGAATTCACCATATTCCAAAACCCCGTCGCCGTTGTCGTCACCCTTAACAAAAAGTTCTCTAAAGAACATCTGTTGTGCCTCGCGAATCTCCATCTTCTCCAATAGCAATACATGCAGGAACATATCTCTGTTAACTCTTGCAGTCTTGCCAAGAAGACTGCGTATATGGGGCGCTACTTCGTCCCATTCTTTTAACAAGCCGGAAGTTTCATAAATAGAACATGTTTCAATCACCCGTTGGGCCATTCCAATTGGTGACACCGGAAACAGCGACAATATAATTTCTTCCAATCGATTGGTTGCAACCCAGTTTTTCCCATCCTCGCTTTCTGGAAACAAAACAATCTTTTCTGTTGTCAGATTGAACTCTGATTTCATATTTTTGAAACTACTTTGGGAGTCATTGATATTCCGTGTCCTGCATTTTACCATGGCTCGAAGATAGAAGTTCAACAGCTCGCTATCAAGCTCACCTTGAAGAAAACGGTAAAAGAGAGATGCAGAAAGATCCAGCTGATTTTTTGCGGTGGTCAAAACTAAAGACTGCATGTGTTTCTTGGCAACACTTGGAAGCCCATATTTTCGTAAGTAGCTTTCAAAAACAAAAACTGCGTGAGGTTGGTCTGGAGATGTTGTTGTTGAAGCAACTCTTTCATTATTGATGAACGCAATATGTTTCAAGAGCCATTTCAAATCACGGACCATGATGCCTTTTGGCTTTTTTAGTGTCAGTTTTAAATTCAATAAGGAATCAATTTCGCTCAACTTTTCTTTTGGAGCATAGAGTTCTTCGTCATCCAGTAGTTTTGAATCAGCTTCATTCCTTTTACTTTCGTGCGTTTCCAACATTGAGTCCAAAAGAGTATCTAACAACGAAGATTCTGTTTGAGTTTCAATAGAAACCTTCTCCACAAGAAGTTCTTCCGCAATACAGGCAGCCTGCAAAAGAGATTCTTCTTTTTCTTCATATCCTGACTCCAACTCTTCTCGAAGACTTTCTAATTGTTTCTTCATGAAGTCGTTTTGCTCTTGTAGGACTAAAATTTGTTGGGAAGCAAAGTCCAAATCCTCTTTTAACAGGCGTGCTCTCAATTCTTCTTCATCACTATTATCGAGAGAATACAGGAATGCATTATGATGCTCTTCGTCGTCATCTTCAGCGATATGCATCTCAAACAACGACGACAGATCCACTTTCATTGTCGAGGTTCGAGCTTGTCTGCTCTCAATCTTAGCCAATGCATTTTCGCCCAGGATTGATGTTCTTCTGCTGCTTCGTGTTTTTCTTCGTCCTTCTTCAGGAGGCTGACGTTTGAAACTATACTGACTACTCTCCTTCAAGCTATTCCTCGAGGCGACGTGTCTTGGCTCTTGGGAATCATCACCGATATGCTGATTCCCTCGTCTAAGAGATGCAATGACAAGAACTTGCTCTTCTAATTTTCGCTCCAGCTGAAGACATCGCTCTTCACTCTTGTCGGTAGCCATTCTCTGGATCTCTAATCGACTCTCATTGATATCCTCCGACCCCTTCCATAAATCTAACAGCATGCTGCCCCGTTGAAAATTACCACCCATAACTTGACGACAAAGTTCATGAAATGCTACAAAATGAATGCGATGGGAGTCTTCTATCTTGTCCTCGGTATCGAAATTGGCTCGAGTCAGTTTCCCATGCATACTCGAGAGCCACAACGCTATCATTCCTGTTTCTAGTTTACCAACCATTCCTCCGCTGAATGATTCTGGGGTTGCTACACCGGAAGTCATAGCACATAGACCTCCAGCATTATTTAGCTCCTCCAATGTGTGGATTGGAATCAATGACGGAGGAATTTCAGGACTCACAAGTTGAGTTGAGATGATCCTGGTCATCAAGCTTGTTGAAGAACCTAATTTTGTACTAGGCAACAAACTTGGAAGCGATTCTGTCTTTTCAAAAGCCTTTTTCTTAAGAATTGGCTTCTTTCCTATGACATCCTTTCTCATGTGGTTAAAGTGCAATTGACCATCATGATTGATCAGCTTCTTGTAGTCGTAGAAATTTCCTGTTGCCATTTGGGTTCCCCGAGGTAGGGATACTCCCAATGGAGTGAGGTAGTTATCTGACCTTCTTCGCCGCTTCATCAATTCCGAACTATTCAAAATACTTTTCCTTTCCGCGCCAGAAATACATATCATAAACTATAAGAGTCAAAACGTTCTCGCGTCCCAAAACAAAAATAGCTATGGAGGTTTGCTCTGCTTGCCATGACTTCTCTATGCTGTCAATGGCACAACGTGCATCTCTTCGAATATCAAGATACCGCTATGAGGAACTGTCTGAAATGGGGGTTTCCATTGACGAGTACTATGATGACGGTCATCGAGTGCGGATTGCACCGGAAGAATGCCGCAACGTATTCGAGTTTTTGTTGCGATCTTTCCTGTCCAAATTCAACGAAGAAGATCGCATGGAAGCTTTCGAATTATTTTTAGAGCTGAAAGGCTTCAGGGATCTTCGAAAATCAATTCACCATTGTACAAAGTCTTTTGAAGGTAAACTAGTTGGTTGGCTAGGTGAAATTCTTGACGTTATGGAGTATATCGAAGAATCTTTAACCGACAACATGGAGAATTTTCAATGTATTATGTCAATTTTGTGTGACACGCTCATTTCAAACTCTGATAAAGTTTCCACGCTCGGGGGGCGCATCGCTTCTACTCTTTTAGATATCATGCTACACAACGGTATAGTTGGTAGAGATCTCGCATTTGAATGGACTTCTAACTATGGTATTTTATATTTGCTGACAAACGGAATCCATTTCAAAAATCTTTCTATGGTGAAAAGCATTCTAGCGGTATTCCAGCGACGTCAGTCGGATCTATTTATTCACGTGCTGCCATCCATCGGGCGTTTACACAGTAATATGGAATGCCCGCTGCAATACTATCTTGGCTATATCAAGTTTCTGTTACTGGATCAGTCTGAAGTGGTTCTAAATTCAAAGCCGTTTAAAGCAGAATTGTGTCAAGATCATGTAATCAGGCGGTTGCTCAACCTATGCGAGAGTTTCAACGAAGAAGTGCTGCTTGATTTAGAGTATGAAACTATTCATGATGTAAAATGGTTTGTTGATGAGGATCTTCGATTGTCCAAAGGTATAGGTAGTCTGTGCAGTTGCCTTCTATTGCAAAGTCGGGTGTTGGAAATTATGTCTTGGGTTCAACGAGTATTTCCAGAGGAATTTGAGATATCCCAGGATCAATATATTTGCACCCTGGCCAAACTCGTATTACATTCAGAGTCCACTTACATCCGGGAATTATTGATAGCGAATCTCACACCAGCTTCTTTGAGTGCTGTATCGGATATTCTAAAAACTACGAAAAATACTCAACTTCAGGAGTACATATGCCACAAGCTTGGTCATGTACTCACTCTTAAGAGCAGTCTGTTTGATTTGAATCTATTTTGTGTTCGATTGATCCACCTTGTTATGGATAAGGGACTCCAGAGGGAGCACCAATCATTGGATTCCGTTGTAATGGATTTAGTGCAGTTCTTGTTGATGCGATCCCAGCGGTTATTCAAAGACGAGGATCTCCTATTCATTGTTGACTCATTGAGCAAGTTAGTAGTGGAGAACTTGCACGCCTACACAACAGTAGGTGCTTTTGTGGAACATGCATCAAATGTTCTACAGTGGATGCTTTGCGATTCAAAGTACGCCTCCAATCCTATTCTCAAAGCTTATCGCTTGGCACTTCTAAAAGGATTGATTGGGGTGCTTTTAAAATTAAAAGTTGGCCATAAAAACTATATGAAACCTCTGAAACCTATACGCCAATCAACGGCTCTCGAGAATGCTGATGGAATAAGGTTCTTGATTGTGCGCCTAACTGAATTCCTGGTGAGATCTGCCCACAGTATTGTTCCACAGGAAGTTGAGATACTTTTCGGGATGGATAAATCTCTCAACAAGCTTCTTTCCCTTGCAGTTTCAAAAGCCCAAATTGAGACAATGGAGAAATGTAACTTTGATTTCGAGTTAATGGTTAACAGGGAGAGCTTGATCACGCCTTGCTTACGGTTGAAACACACTCAAGTTGTTTTGAAGCCTATTTGTACTATACCTAGTGAAATCATCCGCATTGCAGAGCCATCTCCAGAAATTATCATCAAGCAGAAGAAACCCAAAGTGAACACGAAGAAACTTCTCGAAAATGCGCAACTTGATATCGATCGGATCAAAATCAAACGTATGGATAACCAACAGAAAGCTGCAAAAGAACTGGATGAGGCTCTCAAGAAACAAGAACTGAAACATTTATCCGTCAAATCTAGTTTCGATAAAATGCATTCAAAATGGAAATCTTCCGCTCGGAAACATTTGATAAAAGATCTTCAAAGGGAGGAAATCAAGAATCAGTATTTAGATCTCAAAGAAACATCTCCTTGCTTGGAGCGACTCTTAGAGGCAGATATAGCGAAAGATTTAGCAGACTGGCATGGAATGAAGCATATCAGTTCAACCATTGCGAATGAGGTGGCTCGAATGACTGCGCCTTATTTAGAGTCTCTGAAGCGTGTTTTTCAGCACTTTGCGAAAGCTGGAAGCACTTCATTTTCCAGTTTCGATGATATGAGGCACGACAATGAATCATTGTCATCGCAAGAATGGCTTCAGTTCCTGCAAACATTCGAATTCGTTCCACAAGCGATGCAAGTAAGCGAGGCGTTGGGTATATTCAATCGCATTGTTGTTGTTGGTACTCAAATCGGATATCTTCAATTTTTACAGGGTCTTCGTCTCATCTCCCAACAATACAAGATCGTCGATCATTTGTGGGTTTCCTCAGGTTACGACTGCTGTACCAGTTCCTTTTCCCCATCAGCTTTGAAGATAGGCTGGCTGGACAGTAAGCGGTCCTTCAGTGCTCGACGAAGCGGTGCATGCCCCAACGTGCTTTTCAGCGTAGTTTGTGAACAACTTCGAAACGTTGCCAGTAGGGACTTCAGAGTTGGGAAATCCCTTGGCTCGTGGCCCAAGCGTCAGCAAGTACTCCCTTTGAATGAACTAAACTCGATTAATCCACATATTACGATGGCTCTTGACATCGTCGGAGATATAGTATGTCAAGTCGTAGGTGGTGCCAATACGCTAGAGGTCGAAGCGAATCTCTACTCTTACGAAGAAGAGCTGCAAGAGGAAAAGGACTTTTACAAAAACCTTCAGATATTAAAAGGCAGTAAATTCCAAGCAGTTTCATCAGCTTTGCTTCCAAGCGACTTTGCAATATGGTTAAAATCCAGTAAAACTCATGTTCGAGAAATATTTAAAGTTCAACCCAAAATAGATGATGCATGCGCTCGTGTATTATGGAATCTTTTAGAGAAGGTGGAACGCGGTACCGACACAGGAATTACTGATAGCCTACAGAAATCCTTTGAGAAATACACCGAAACGCAACGAATGCATATAGAAACCAACAAGAAGCTACGAGATAATTACGAAACAAAAAGCAAGATGAAATTAAACAAAGCTCTTTATGAAAAAGAAAGGCAATCTAGAATGGAGGTCGCAGCAAAAGACAGACAAGAAAGAGAGGCTTTGAAGTTAGTGGAACAAAAACAAAAAGATGCAGAAACACATGAGAAAGAAAAAAGGCGCCAAAAACGGCAGAAAGATCTCAAGCGACTATTGGCCAACAAAAATATAGATTCACCAAAGTCAACCCATAGTAAATTTCCTGCGTCGTTTGGAATACCTGACGCGTTGGAGAAAGAAAAGAAAGCAGGCCTCAAACCGATTCAAAATGTTATTGAAAATGAGGAAACTGAAGTTGAAATAGAAAACGACTTAAATCCAATTGTCGTTGAAAACGAGGAACCTGAAGTTGAAATCGAAAGCGACTTGAAGCCAATTATCGTTGAAAAAGAAGAACCTAAAGTTGAGATGGAAGATGATGACCTGAAACCGCTTAGCGTTGAAAACGGGGATGGTAAAGATGAAATAGAAACATCAAGGAAAAAGGAAATAAAGAATGAACCAGCAACTGACAATGACGCTGAAAGCAAAGCTGAAAGTTGAAAGAACCGCAAATGCATGCCCCGATCATTCTTATCTTCTAACGGTAAATAAAAATTAAGCTGTAAAAATTAAAACAAACACTACTCTATGCTTTTTAAGAATGATTCTCATTTGAAAATAGTATATGATGCAATATGCCAGTAAATATTACTTATCTCATAGTTGTCCAAGAGAAATTACCGCACAGATATCCGTTAAGTTACTTATATCCCGGTATGGTCTAGAGAATAATGCTAGTTCATATCGAGTTTTAAAACATCAAAAAATGTGAAATCTACTATGCATACATGTATAAAATACTTCTTATTAGCATAAATTGAAATTTTCAAATTTGAATTTTCGAATTCAAACCTTTGCTTAGGGGCTATATTCAGGAGAAACGATGGGACTATCCGCATTATTTATCTATAGAAAACTTCAGGGCAAATGTGGGCATCATTCGTTTCGCGTAAGACTTGCATTCAAGAGCATGATGATATACCTCGCGTGTTTGATTTAATTTCTTTACTGGCAGTTGGTGTTGGTGGCACAGTAGGCTCAGGCATATTCGTTCTCTCTGGAACGATCGCCTCATGTTGTGCAGGCGTCTACACTTACATGTCATGGCTCATTGCTGGTACGGTTTGCCTTGTCACCGCATTAGCCTACGCAGAACTATCTCATATAATCCCTTCTGGGGGCTCAACCTATTCTTTTGCCTACAATGGTCTAGGCCAGATTTTTGCTGTTTTGGGTGCTGGCTTGCTGGTGTTGGAATATGGTTTCAGCGGGGCTGCAGTTGCTCGTTCCTGGGGAGATAAATCGGCTTTCTATTTGTCACAATTAGGAATTGCCGGATGCGACCATCGTGATTGCTGGGTGAATTCATTGCATGGTTCACCGGTGAATCCTGCGGCAGGGCTGCTGTCGTTGATTGTTATTCTGGTGCTGCTTGGGAATGTTCAATTAGGTCGCATTGCTCTCAACATCATGGTAGGCGTCAAATTGCTACTTGTTATATTTGTCATTATCGTTGGTGGGGTGTACTTTGATGCAGACAATATGCTCGTCCAACAATCTTCAATCGAAGGCACCAACGGGATCATCACAGGAGCGGCCCTTGCATTTTTTGGTTTTATTGGTTTCGATGAGGTGACATGTTTGACTCTAGAAGCTGTCAACCCTGCACGTAATGTTCCAATGGCAGTCATCGGAACTCTTGTCATTATTACGCTTTTGTATGTAGCTGCTTCTGTTGTGCTCGTAGGAATGGCCGACTTCAATCGAATTGATCAGGATGAGGGATTCGGTTCAGCATTTCATGCAGTTGGGGCCGATTGGGCCATGCACGTGGTTATGGTAGGTCAGATATTCGTGGTGTTGCCAGCGGTGGTTTTCGTTAGTTATTTACCCCAATCGCGTCTGTTATATTCAATATCCAAGGACGAATTGTTGCCTCGATTATTTTCCCAAGTGGAGCCTAATGGCTGTATATTCTATGGCACACTGATCTCAGGAACCCTTATGACGATTGTTGCTTTATTCGTTCCTTTTAAAGATTTGGACAACATGATATGCGCCGGCATTTTGTTGAGCTTTATCTTGACCAATGTCTCATTATTGTTCATCAGATATCGTGAACTACGATCACCAACTCTTGGTGCCTATAAAAGCAGTTTGAAATCATCTTCCCCTGCTGTTGAAGATGCGTGTGGCGTTGGCTTTGGCTACTCCATATTGTTTTTTACAATGCTATCCGGGGTGCACAGCTATTTTCTTCTTTATGAATTTGGAAGCATCGCACAGATCCTATTTGGTATTGCAACCTTCATTTCTTTTATTGGTATTTGGTTCGCGTATTTTAGGCGTCTGCCTCGACCGGAAAAAGAGAAAGTATTCTTGGTACCTGGTGTGCCCTTAGTTCCTGCCATCGCTATTCATTCAAATTGGTGTTTATTCGCTGAGATACCGCCAGATGGCATGATTCAACTAGGATTCTACCTGTTCGTACTGCTTGTTCTCTATATAGGGTATAAAGTCGTAGACCTTAGAAGATTCAAACACTCTCGAGTGGCCACAGAAGATAGCAGCATTGAAATGACTTGATAATGAAATCATATTGAAATTATAAATATCTACAACATAGGTGAGATATCAGATAGCGTAATTGGCATCATGGAGCTGGCATTTGTTTCTTTGTTATCTTCGATGCAATTCATTATCTCCATCATGTTGTTGGCAGTTTCTGAAGAACCAACTGATGAAGTTTCTGAACTGTCTGCAGAATTATGATGCCGGTTCTGTGAAAAAAACTCAAGTGCATTCTCCAACCTTTCCTCTACCTGTGCTAGCCTCGCTTTCAAGTGCACATTCTCATCGGTGACTTGAGCTTGTGCTGCAGTCAGTTTTTTATTCTCCGAATGCTGTCTGGATTCCGCCGTTCTCAAAGTGTCTATTACGAGATCCTTCTCATCATCTCGCTTCTTCAGTCTTTCCATGGCCATCACGAACGATATCTTACGGGACATTGGCCCCGCCGTAAATGAAGCTGAAGGATCTTCTTCTTTGCGTTTCTTTATGTGTAGTACCTGCTGCACCAACAGCAGCAATCGATTCTGTTTGTTACGCCGACCTGGTTTCCAAAACGCTCCAGAGTTTGGTCTTGAAGTTAGCGAAAACTTGAGATCGATTAGTTTATCTTCCACTTCTTGCTTGTCATGCTCTAGAAGCAATATTGTCCGCTTTAGATTCTCGATAATGACACGATTCAATTCAGGATCAGAATATTCTGATTCCACGCTTTTTGTCCTTGGAGTGGTGAATCGTATCTCTTGTGCATCGAAAGGACTCCATTGAGTCGAAACACAATTTGCTGGCTTCGAAATTTCTTTAGCATAGTCGCGTTTAAGTGCATTGAGTTCTTTTTCATTGCTAACAAGCTGTTTGGTGGTGACTGCATGTGCTGAAAGCGAGGTTTCCAAATCCAATTTCAACTTTGAAACATGTTCCGCGAAAGAACTGGCTCGTGTTTTCTCGTATTGTATCTTCGATTTGTAGCTGGACAACTTAGATTCAGAGTCTTCACTCCATGTGGCTAGTGTCCGTTCGGAACGCAGTAGTTGTTGTTGAAATTTCACTCGTAGATCACCTTGTGCTGTCAAATCGAAATGACTCTCAGCCTTTTTCATCTCAGCGAAGGCCAAAGCGATTACTCTTTGAGGCTCATTGTCTGCCATAAATACATCAAGTACGAGATCACCGGCATATTCAAATACCTGCTTCATTTTCGTTTTGGAGACACGAATGATCTGTCTTGGGTTAGATGACTGGTAGTAATACGACTCCCCTGGGGTAGTACCCGATATCAGCAGCGAACCGTCAAATGCCTTCTGTACAACGTATCCATCTTTTTTCTTCAGGATCCATTTCCAATCCCCATTGCTGCTCTCTTGCAGTTGCGTCCCGTCGCTATATACTCGAAGTGTTGTTGATATGTTACTTGGCTCGAGGTAACTGGTTGTTCCTTCGCATTGCAAATCCATTCTGACGACCCTCCCGTCCTTAAAAATACGAATAATCTTACCACTTGCGTGATTGATCGTTTTATCACCTTGTGGTGACAGCGTAATTTCTGTACCGTCGCAGTTCCTTTGTATGACAGTTCCATCGGGTTGCACTCTGATCATCGTACCGTCAGCATTCTTCTGGGTCTTTGATCCGTCTGGAGATATTTTCATCACCACCAGCTCACCTTCTAAATTTTTCATTTCTCTCTCTTGACTACCATCTGGGAACACTGACACTGTGGACCCATCTGGGTTTGTTTGAATCTTCGTCTTGTTGAGGAGCATTTCAATACGGGTGCCGTCCATGTTAATCTGAGTTGTAGTCCCATCTGCATGCTGGATAAGCTCAACACCTTCTGCAGTACGTTGTACCTTAGAACCGTCCACATGGACTATTAAAATGGTTCCATTCGCAAATTCCTTCACGATGGTCCCGTCGTCCTTCATTTCAGTTGCCTTCGTCTTTCCATATTTTTTGGAGCGCCGCCGTTCATTGTATTCGGTCATTATCTTGTGTTATTTCTATTGCATGCGCTGATATTCTCCTTGTGTACTCACGACAACTGGTTTGAATTTTGATTTTTTGAGTGACTTCCCACAAGGTGGGCAAAATAAAAAAATAAGAATTGACAACTGAAATTGTACCAAAACTTGAAATTTAAACTAGTTGTAATACTGCAGAAACTAAACTGTAATTTAAGGTTAATTAAGTCATTACAAATTAATATCAAACAGAGTTACGTATACCGAGAAAATTGCGAAGCAAACGTCAACTAGAGTTACGTGTGTCGAGCAATACTTTGCCGGCGGTTTGACCTTTCTCTAGCATCTTATGAGCCAAGTGAGCTTCATGCAACGGAAATACTTTTTGAATAGTTGTTTTCAATACGCCCTTCGAAATATACCCAAACAGATCTTTCAACCTGTCTTCGAGTTCGGACTTGGTTGCAATAAAGTCGTAAAGTTTAGGGCGAGTAAGAAAAAGAGATCCGTATTTGGCCAACCATAAAGGATCAAAAGGAGGTACTGGTCCACTTGCGTTCCCGAACAAAACACACGTGCCATGCGTCTTCAAGCACTTGAGTGAAGTTTCGAAAGTGGCACGTCCAACACCGTCGTATACAACATCCACTCCACCGGGCACTTCATTGGCCAGATACTTGAGCAAGTCATCATATTCAACCATTTCAGCTCCTAGGCAAGTTCCAATATTCAGTTTTCCAGGTGAACTTGTTCCAATGACTCGCGAGCCTTTCAACTTGGCCAGCTGAACAATAAATTGACCAGTGCCACCTGAAGCTGCATGAACCACACATGTAGCCCTGTGATCTAAACGGTACGAATCGTTCACCAGATAGTGAGCAGTGAGGCCTTGAGTAAGACAAGCTAATGCAACTTGAGATGAAACGTCATCAGGAATTGTGGATACCTTGTTCCAATCCACACAGGTATATTCCGCGTAAGTGTCGTTTCCATAGTGAATAACTCGCTTGCCAACCAAACTACTATCTACCTTACTTCCTACTTGGGTGACGACTCCGACTCCTTCTACTCCCGGGGTGAACGGCAAGGGCAAGGGGTATAAGCCCAATCGGTGGTAAGTATCAATGAAATTCACTCCTGCAAAGTGATTCTGAATAAGTACATCTGTATCTCTAATCAGCGATGGCTTCGACACTTTACAATATTTGAGAACCTCGCTGCCTCCGGTCCTCGCTACTTGAATTGCTTTCATTACTACGAATATCTAGTAGACCCTTCATTTTTGAATTATGGATGAGTTGTACACATGCGTGTATACCAAACAGAAAACACAGAAACGAAAGGTCGGTATTTTATATAGTTTAAACGTTTGTTCTTACTATGTTTTAGAAATGGCTTGATGGTGTTGTCAAGGTGACAGGCAACTCGAAGTTGATACTTTATGATGGAGGAGACGCTGAGCCACAGCATGTCGTGTCAACGTCATCCTTAGACCAACATCGTCTCGTGAACGGTATGCCGGTTATCGGATTGCACGAATTTGAAAAATATTTAGTTGATATCGATGCCATTCTGAGTCCTGGACTGTCGAATGCTGATCCGAACCGTTTCAACAAGCAAGCGTTTGAAAACAAGCAGACTAAAAATTCGGTGTTTCGAGCCCCTTGGAAATCTTCACAGCCAATGCAGTCAATAATGAAACCTCTTCAGTTGCAAAGAAAGTCAGTGTCCATCAGTAAGCACTCTTCACATCCACTCACAACACAAGACCTGTTAGCTTTATTTGAGAAAGGTGAACCTTCCAAACAATCCAATATACTTTTCACTGCTACCAAACCCTCACATTTCAAGTCGAATGTCACTCCATCTTTTCGACCTGATCAAAAGAGCAATGCCTGCGCTGTTTTGAAAACAACAGAAAGTGACATCTTCAATATCCCTTGTTCAGAAAACCTCTCGAATCTCAAATTGAATACCACGCCATCGTTTCTATCTGACATTAACCCGAATTTCAAACCTCCAAACCACCAAAAGAGTAATAAGTTTGTCAGGGTTGCTTCAATGACTCCGACTTCAGAAAGTGACATCCTAGGCCAACTTCGTTTTGCGGAGGTCTCCACAAGAAAACTCACTAATATGCGCTGCCATGCAAAAAGTTGTGCTTCGTCACAAATTGCTTTATCAGAATATCATTCAGATTTTACTAATGGCTTGGTGGACGAGATGCAATGGGTTCTGAATCGATTTTCAGCGGACTTTTTCAAAGCCTCGAAACGCCCTGGATTTGAAGGTTCCATATTCCGCTCGCAGCAAAAACGAAAAAGGGACGAAACTTTGAATTCAGAAACGAAATATTTCCTCCATTCAAAGCATCTGCAATCCGACATCCGTAAGAAGCTCAAACTAGGGGATGTATGGCTTATTTCAACATCTCCTATTTGTAGACAAAATGCAAACAATGTATGGCTTTTCAGATCCGTATGGCACGGTGCTTCTTCTGAAGGTGAGTTTTCAGCACATTATGTTCTTCTATATTAAAATTTTGAGACAAGGCAAAATCCAGTTGGTCCCCGTATCTTCGAATTTCAAAAGTCGAAGTATATCAAATGTTTGGACAAAACAAACCAAGATCTTTTGGCAGAATGGTCCCAATTTAGATCATTTTTTCTCTATGGCATCAACGGTATTCAAAACTTCCTTAACAAATCCTCCAGTGATGAATTTCCTATTACCAGCAGTGGCGGGTAAAATTCCTTCTATTGAAGATAGGATTCCGAATACAGAAGTTGAAGACGCTTTGAAGTTGGATGACCGTGCACTCCAACTCAATGTCGACCAACAAGCAGTATGGAAGGATGTTTACAACTGGATTTGTGAGAATCCTATTGCAACGAATCCAGTGCTTTTAGTTCATGGTGTGTACGGATCAGGTAAAACCTATTGCATTTCTACTATCATCGCCAGCATATTACAATCAGACGCCCCTGTCAAAATATGTGTTGCTGCTTCTACCAATATCGCTGTGGATAATGTATTGAAGGGATTACTTGGATTAGGAGTAAATAATTTTTTCAGAATCGGAAGTTTGAAAGCTGTTGACGCAGAGATACTTGACTTCGTGTTACATCAATCGGAGAGTGACCAAGATCTCGGGCAAGTTCTAACGGAGGCTAAGAGCTGCTTGCGTGATCACCCAAGCGATCAAGCAAAACGTGTCCTTGCGCGATTGGAAGCTGAGGGTGTCACAGGAACCAGACACAGACAGGAAGCTCTTATGAAGTCTGCCAAAGTCGTCGGAGTTACTTGTTGTAGCAGCTCCAAACAAGTGATGGCTGGCATCTTTGGCGATCCAGATATCAAGACCATATGTATTCTCGGTAAGTTGGATGCATATTTCAGAGCCAAGTATTCAATAGATGTAGATGAATGCTCTCAAATGATCGAACCTCAATCCTTGCTGCCCATTGTACACTGCAACGCTAGCTACCTCCTCTTGGTTGGTGATCCGAAACAGCTGCCCCCAGTAACAGGATGCCTGTCTTCACCTCTTGGTATCTCAACGCCGTTGTTTCAGAGACTTGTGAGCCTGAAAGTTCCGCTCCGAATGCTAACCACTCAATATCGATGCCATCGGTATATCAGTGACGTGGCATCGAAATTGTTCTATGATTCCCAAGTGAAAACTGGAGATATCGACAGACGAATGATCATCCCAGGGTTTAAAACTCCTATGACCTTTGTTGATGTCCCTCACAGTGCTGAAGAACGGGCATGGGGTGCCTCATTCATTAATCAAGGTGAAAAGTGCTTTATTGTGAAATTTGTGGATTCGCTTTTGAAATATGGAATCTCAGCTGACCGGGTATGTGTCATAGCCATGTACAGAGCCCAGGCCCACGAGATTAAAAAGGCATTGGATTTTAACCCTCAAGCTGCTTCAGTTGTCGTCGCTACGGTTGGTAAGTGAGTGAGCCGAAATTGATACGATATTAAACTATTTAGATGCTTTCCAAGGAGCTGAACGTGACATAGTTCTTGTGTCCTGCTGCCGGTCTACTGACCCCGGATTTACTGTGTGTCCTATGCGTGCCAATGTGATGATTACCAGAGCAAAAAATCACGTGGTCTTCTTCGGTAACAGTGCTGCATTGTCCACCTCGCGATTGTGGAGAAATCTTATTGGCCACTCGGAAAGGTGTTTTAACTTTGACTCGGTCCTCGATTCCCTTTTAATAATCCAAGTTGATTCATAAAATAAGATAATTAGGATAACAAACTGTAGTCGATCACCGTACGTACCTTGCCAGGCATCGGTGCTTTTCTAACGGGTCTACTAACATTTTGTGCGGTGACGCTACCAAAAGCCCCGACTTGCAAATGTGGATGTAGAGTATTCGCCTCATTGGCTAACACCAGCGCACCGCTTGACTTCTGATTGCTCGAATGGACCGCGAAAGAAGGTAACGCAGGCAACGGTTGATCCTTATCGTTTTCAAATTGTTTGGCTGCAAAAATCAACTCTGCTTGTTTGGCAACAAACACCAAACAATCCACGTGATCTTCCTTAATGTGTTGAACTGCTTTATCACGGGTATCAAACACGCTATACGGAGGCAACGAACATAGATATTTCCCTTCATCTTCTTGAATCGACATCGCCAAAAATGTTCCCTCTGCCTTCGATTTTGACGATTCAAAGTCTTTTAATTCCTGATTTTCTACAACAGGAAAGCACATTTTGATAAATTCGTCCACAGATTTTGCATAGGCAGATGGTTTGTACTTAGAAATCCAGTCAGAGTACGACGAACCTTGAATGGCAGCTAAGAACTCGTTGGTCTCTTCCTCCGAGAGTCGAGGTCTGATATAAGGCACAAATGACTCTTTCAGCAACCCTGCCAGCGACGTTTTCCTACACTTGGAATACACGCAAATATAATGGACATTGCGAAGGTAGCCTAAAACGATATCCAAGAAATATCGGTCTTTAAAATAGTCGCCCAATGCTTCTTTTGAACCAATGAATACTTCATTGTCCTCCGGCGAATAAGCTGCTGCGTCGGCTACTAACGTTGGATGACTCAATAGGGCTACAATGCCACAATTTTCATTTATATCCTTATCCAGTGCTTGAGCCAATGATCGTGCCTGAGCTAGGTCACGCTTCACTCTAAAAGGATTAGAAACCTCCAAAAATTGACGATTCACAGAAATATTCGTCCTTGGATTCGTGGTTCCTAGAGTGATGACATCATCGAGTTTACCATTAGAACGTTTCAACACACTTGCTGCATCCGCATCCGACTTGCACACGATCCATCCAGTTCTTTCAAATTCTTTGCTCGCGCTTCCAGTCTCGTCCACCAAAATATCCTTGGGAAGATTCTCACTTTTAAACAATGTCTTAATCGCCAAGTGGAGGTTTTCTAAAGTCATGTTGGCTGGAATACGATCAACAGAAACAGAGGAACTCGGATGAAAAAGTTCTCCTACAGTTACCGTTTCGGTTCGACGTTCCCCGAATCGAAAGCTTCCGGTGAGATCAGGAAAGTAAATACTTCGAACTGCAGGCCAGTCTTTCTCAACATCGGCAAAAAATCGCTTCACAAGGTCTCGAGATGCAAGAATGTGTTCTTGTCGCTTCGATTGACGCACTACAGGATTGTAACGACTCAAAAACCACTCGTTTTCTTTATGCTTGTCTACAAATTGCATTTCTCGTCTGTGGCGGAATTGATTCACATATACTCGGTACAAGGCATCGGAAGCACCTAAACGCTCCCTACGTTGTTCACGTGCCCATTCATCAAACCGCATCAGTTCATCGCAAGAGTCTATTTTGGACACGGATTTTATTTGGCTGCTACTTCGTCCTCCTCTACTGGAACTTCGTGGTCTATAGCGCTTGTCATTGTCTCGTCTGCCACGGCTATCACTCCTATCTCGCTTTGAATATCTTCTATCTCGGCTATCACTCCTATCTCGTTTTGAATACCTTCTGGCTCGGCTATCACTCCTATCTCGCTTTGAATATCTTCTATCTCGGCTATCACTCCTATCTCGTTTTGAATATCTTCTGTCTCGGCTATCACTCCTATCTCGTTTAACATTCCTTCTGTCTCGGCTATCGCTTCTGTCTCGCGTAACATTTCTTCTGTCATTGTGTCGACCTCTTTGATCGTAACTGTTACTTCTGTATCCTCGTTGCTGACTGTGCCGACTTGGACCACTTCTTCCACTACGCGAATGACGAGGAGACCTTTGAGCATCGCTGCTTGATTCACTACAACTTCTTCGCCCCATATCTCTCAATGCCACTTATTTTTTTATGATGATAATCCAGGGACAAATGGAATTGCTATTGTCGTTAAAATCGTTGAACGATACTAAAATAGAACAAGAGATAATTCACATGATAAATGAAAATGTAAGTCATGCTATTGCTATTCATTCCCAATCATCCAATAACAAATGAATTCAAAAGAACTACATAAAGGTAGATCTGAGCTGCAACGAAATTACCGGTAGCGGAGCACAGTTACTCTGTCAAGCGCTGGAGACCTCACAAGTGCGACGTTTTGATATATCTGCTAACTCATTAGGAGATGATGGCGCTTCCTTCATAGCATCACTTCTTACACGCCACAATGGATTTTGGCACCTTGATTTGCATGCGAACCAAATCGGCGACCGAGGGGCTGTAGCCATCGCTTCGGCATTGAAACTTAACACATCGCTTTTGAGCATAGATCTAAGTGCAAATTATATTGGGGACGAAGGTGCCAGTGCAATTGCTGAGGCAATTGAAACCAATGAAACGTTATGTTCGCTGTCAATCCGTTCCAATGACTTTCAAGATGTTGGTTTGCATGCACTAGAAAAAGCCATCCGCGGTAACATTAATATAACTTCAATTGAAGGAAATGACAGGATGGAAGAGTTTCAGAATATGTGCTCACTTCAATGAATGTCGCATAATTATTTTGGCAAATACGGTTCTAATTATTAATTAAAACATCTATAAATGAGCAGCGAACATCTGTATGTCAATAATAATTGTTTTTTGTGAAGCACTATTATAATTGGAAGTGACGTGATTGGTATGCAATGAGTGGTTGAGCTTCGAAGTGCGCGAGAATAACAACAGCATCAGCAAAGATAATGTCACAGATCGTCAATTTTTAGGCTGGGAATCAATTTAATTTGTGGAGATCCACTTTGCAACTAGTTCAGAAATTTCCGTACAAGCATTAAAAGTCTCGCTGTCTCATTGTAGCCTTCAGGATTGTCTTATTCTTTTAAACTGAGATTTTGAAAAAGTGAACACAATTATTCTGATATAAGTACCACCTTTTTCTTTAAAATTCCAGCTATTAAATTCATAGTGACGAGCCATTGGAGCGAAACTACTTGGAAAGTTCTCGAAGACTAAGGGAAGGTCCCCGCAGGTAGTCAGTGCCATCTGTTAGAGGTTTCTTGAGTACTATAGTTAATGCTAATTCCAGATCTGCTACTTTTGATTTTCCAGGAATTAATTACGACTAATTAATAAGTCACCGAGCACCTGCTTGCACATCAGTACGTCTCCGTTGTTGAACCAGTCTCAATTCGCTCGCTTACCGAGGTCTCCGCATTAATCAACTTCCACTATCTTGTCTTCATTTGAGTGTTTGGTTATATATGCGAAACATGTGCAAAGAATTTCAGCTAGATTTCCCTGACGAGCACAAAGACGCTGGTCTAGACTCGATAAGGAATTTGGTGCAGGTGTGTTCCAACACTCTAAGCGGTCATGATTTGTCATCGTATAACAAGATCACACCTGAGTTCATCGCGCCGATTGTGGAGGCTTTGGATCGTGTCCATCACCAAGATGCTGGCTTAGTCGAACCATGGCATTGGGTCACAGGTAAACAGGTATCTACCAAAGCCATGCCTACTATATCTGCCTCGGAAAAGCGACGTTGGAATGTATTACAGGATCGGCCTCCAGCTCTTTATTACTACGACATCGTGGAGGATCCTCTATTTTCTATAGGCGTGTTTGTCATTCCTCCTGGGTCGTCTATACCTCTCCATGACCACCCTCAAATGGCCGTTATTTCAAAGGTATTATATGGCTCAATGAGAGTCACCTCGTATGATTGGACCACTAAACAAGGAGAAGCAAAAATGTACGATACCAACACCTTACAAGCTACTGGTGATATTAAATCTTTGTTTCCAAACCAAATGGGAAATATTCATCAATTTTCAAACGACCAAAATGATGTCCAAGCTATGCTTGCAACGAACAACCAGCATCAACTAGGGTGCGCTATAATTGATGTTATTCTACCTCCTTATCATGATCATGCCAGACCCTGCACGTACTATAAGCCAGTGAAGGAGCTTGGAGACGGAAACTATTTGCTAAAAACAGTGCGCCAGCCAGATGACTTCGTGGTTCAAAACATTTTGTAACTCTTTTTTAGGAGTCTACTCGTCCCGATTCACTTTGTTGGTTTCAAATTTCAAAACTAAGCTTCGAAAATACTAATTATGGGTTGTATCATGCATCAGATGACAAATTTTTCCTAGCAACGTAAATATTGAAAATCGCTCGGGAAAAATAGGCATTTTTTTGATCAGCGGACCGTACACATTTAACTAACTTTTCCCAACAAATGTTTCAAAAATGGTCGATTTGCTCGATATTTTTTTTCAGGAGTTTCCATTTTTACGCACCAAATGTAAATGGAACAAGATTTGAAAC
>Ga0105054_10000588_pt1 | contig 57693 bp, 67 predicted proteins | sample BON02_FD_78091 | JGI IMG/M metagenome (GOLD analysis project Ga0105054, IMG submission 78091) | Freshwater microbial communities from Lake Bonney liftoff mats and glacier meltwater in Antarctica - BON-02 (megahit assembly) | ecosystem: Environmental > Aquatic > Freshwater > Ice > Glacier...
ACCCGCCACCAGGCGATTCATGGGGGTACCTGCCGACTCTCGGGTAACGCCAATCAGAGCGGATGGGTCGCGGTTGTGTGCATCGCCAGGGATGGTGGGACCCATGCGACGAACCGTCGCAGCACGCTGCGGGCGAAGTGCATGTCGCCGAAGTCGTCGTCGCCCATCTCGGCAATTGCCGCAGCCGAGCCATCGCCCTGCGAGCAGCCCACCGACATGGCCCGCGTGCCAGCGCCCAGGTCCACGGCGCGCACGGCATGCATGATGAACACGGCGTCGATGAACCCCTTAAGGGCTAGGAACTCCGTAGTCGATCTGGGCGATGCCCTCAGGGCTGAAACGATGGGCACAGGCATCATCCAGACCAGTGATGCCGTGGCTTCAGATGACCATCGGTCGGTCGGCGTCGGGTGCGTCGGGGGCGATCACGATCCCGGTCAGCTCGTGGGTCGTATCGCCCAGGTCCTTCGACGCGTCGCGAATGCGCCACGCACGGGCGCCATCAAGGTGGATGGCGATGTCCTCGTGGGAACGAAGTGTGCCCGGTGTCATGGCGACACGGCACCCGCGCGCGCGACGCTAGGCGGATCAAGATGGGTTCACATACGACTACTGCAAGCTCTATGCGGTGGCGCGAAAGCCGTAAGCAGTACGAAAGCGGTGCGCCAGCGCAGTCACGCCCACCCCGTCGCGCTCTAGTATCTCGCCGCATGCGTGGCGTGATCCTCTTCAACTTCTTGCGTGGCCTTCTCATGGGGTCGGCAGACATCGTGCCGGGTGTGTCGGGGGGCACGATCGCTGTGCTCGTGGGCATCTACGAGCGCCTCGTGCACGCCATCAGCATGGCGTCGAAGGCCCTCGGCAGCCTTGTGCGCCTGCGGTTTCGCGAGGCCGGGCAACGACTGCGGGAAATCGACTGGGGTCTCATCCTGCCGCTGCTCATCGGCATCGGCGTTGCGATCTTCTCGCTGGCCGCCGCCATCTCCACCCTCCTCAACGACTACCCCGAGGCAATGGCCGGTGTTTTCACCGGCCTCGTGACTGCATCAGCATGGGTTGCATGGCGACTGATCCGGCAACCCGGACCCACGACCGTGCTCGTCGTGGTGGTCTCCGCAGCGGCCTTGTTCGCATTGCTTGGCCTCAAGGGCGGGGCGATCAACGAGCCCTCGTGGCTTGTCATCTTTGGCGCAGGGGCCATCGCCATTTGCGCGATGATCCTGCCGGGAATCTCGGGGTCATTCCTGCTGCTGACGCTTGGCCTGTATGACTTCATCATCAGCGGCGTGAGTGACCGCGACCTTCCAGTGTTGGGCGTGTTTTCGCTGGGATGCATTATCGGGCTCGCGCTGTTCTCGCAGTTGCTCGATTGGTCGCTCGCCAATTACCACGACATCGTGGTTGCGGCCATGGTGGGCCTCATGATCGGCTCGTTCAGAGTGCTCTGGCCGTGGCCGGGCGGCGTCGACAGCACAGAGCTCGGCGCGCCCAACGGCAATTGGTTGATACCGGTCGTGCTGGGCATTGCAGCCGCCGCAGTCGTGATCGGGCTCACATTGCTGGGCGAGCAGCGGGGCCAGCAGAAATCAGGCGCCACCTTGTAGCTTCACGGTGGGGGAATCCAAATACCCGCGGCGTCGTGCCCATACCTCAAACACGAGGGTAAACAAGGGCGGAATACTGGCCAAGAGCGCCATCGCCGTGATCTTCCATGACCAGCGAAGGCGCACGGCAGCAACGGCTGCCACCAACACGTACGCGACGAACACCACACCGTGGATGGGGCCAAACACCTGTACGCCCACTTCAGTGCTGCTTGTCACCCACTTGAAGAACATTCCGATGAGCAGAAGCACCCAAGTGATGGCCTCGAGAATGGCGACAATGGCGAATGCCTTGCCCCAGTTAATCGAACGTGTTGTTGGCATGCGCGCAGCGTAGGCGCCCTCGCCGCGGGGGGTCGGCCACCTGCACTAACATCCAACCATCACTCGCCCGGACCGGAGAGTTCGAATGAGAACCCCACCCGCAACTCTCACTCGATCAACCACTCGCACCACCATCATGGCCCTCGCCGCCGTCATCATGGTTGGCGCCTTCGCGCTCGGAGGTGCCAACGGCCAGGCAGAGGCGCCCAAGGCGAATGTCAAGGCCATCGAGATGGGCGCCCTGAGCGGGACGACAAGCGGGGAGACGCTCCCGATCGTTCGCAATGGGGAGTCCGTGCTGCCCATCTCGGCCATCTACAAGGGTGCACCCGGACTCACAGGGGCGCTGTCCCTGACGTTCGCGCTGCCCGCCGATCTCTCCGTAGTGCGCGCGTCCACCTTCCTGCCGCAGTCGCCGACGACTTCGGCGCAATGGGCGTGCCGCAGCGAATCACCGGGGGTGGTCTGCGACCTGATGGATTCGAAGAGTCCGGGCACGCCGTACCCGCTACCGCCGGAACAGCCCGCGCAGATCTATCTGGTCCTTCGCGGCGGGGAATCCATCGCCGCACCGGCGCCGGCCGATGCGCCCGTGGCTCTTGGCGACGTCACCATCGCGGTGTCCGCCCCAACGGCCAACGCGACGCTGGAGGCATCTACCGCGGTGTCCGCAAGTGCCGTCGCTGGGCCGCTTCCGCCGCGCATTAATGCGGTGATTCCACGGCTCGACCCGACCGCTGGGAGCGAGACGACGGGGTTCGATCTGGTGGTCATCAACGTTGGCGGTACCGCCACGTCGTCATCCCGGGCCCATTCTTCCGTGCGCCTCGCGAACCTCCTCCCCATCAAATACACCGCTGCAGTACGGGCGACCGGACGTGGTTGGCGCTGTTCTGGCCTCATCGACGCCTCGTGCACGTACTCCCGCCGGGTTGGCCCGGGTGTCGTCAGCGCCCTGCTCAGTGTGCGCTGGCCCGTGAAGAACGATCTTGCGGCGCTCGCCGAGACGTGGACCATTGCCGGTACAGCTGGGTATTCCGGAAGCGCGGTGTTCCCACCCACTGACACTGCTTCCGGGGGCGCACCACCGGTGCCCGGCGAGGTGCCCTTCGAGTCGCATATGACGATCAAGCGCCTACGAGCGATCGTGCAGTTGTCCGCAACCGCGTCGGCCACCAACGGCGTCTCCATCACCAGCGGTGGTGCCACCCGCGATATCGCCACGACGATTGTCAACACTGGTGTGGCGTCAGCGACGTCCGTCGGCATGACCGTAGGCGTCCCGGCAGGCGTGACGATCACGTCGCGGTCCGCTGAGTGGTCATGCACAGGTGCGGTTGGCACCTATCAGTGTTCCCGAGCAGGCCCGCTCGCTCGCAACGCGACCACAACTCTCGCGATGCGCGTCTTGGCAGCGGATGCCAAGACGCAGGTGAGCGGCACGATGACGTTCACGCCGCTCGGGCCCACCGGCACGAAAGCCGGAAGCGCGATCGCGCTTCCCATTCGGGTCATCGACGCCGGTGATCCCCGCGCAACCCCCACGATCTGGCTGCAGACTCGTGGGACCTGGCGCGAGTGGACCGACGGCAGCACACTCACCACCCCCGCGCGCGATCGATTCACGTATCGCATCGCGCTCGTGAACCGCGGTGGAGTTGACCTCCCCGCGGGCACCACCACCACGCTCACACAGACCTTCGGCCCCGGCGTGGTGGTGGACTCGGTGACGCCGCCGCCGGGTGCCACATGCACCTCGCGCACGTCCGTGTCGTGCGTCATCCCCACGCCAACCAGCGTGGCGACCGGGAAGCAGATCGGGCAGGTTCAGGTCACCCTGCGCATCGACAAGCCCACGGAGCGGGCCACCGTGGGGGCCATCGCCGCTCGCGTCGCCGGTGAACTGGCCAGCGAGAGCATCCCCATGCGCGTGCGCGTGGTCGACAATCCCAACTCGCTGCGGCCGGCGCAGGCCCTGAAGGTCATTCCCACCGCGGGCGGCACCGGGGCGCTGGTGATGGTGGTGCAGAACCGCGCTGGTGGCGCCGTCCAGGGCCTGCGCGCGTCCACGGTGCTGCCAGCGGGGATGACCGCGGAGAGCGTCCAGGGCGGCGGATGGGACTGCACCGCACGTGAGCGACGACTCGACTGTTCGTACGCGAGAGTCGTCGGCGGCGGCAAACGCACATCCGGCATCGGCGTGCGGTTCCGCACCCAGTCGCGATCCGCCACCCAGTACTCCATCGCATGGAACGCGTCGGCAATTCAGATGGCCAGCGGCACTCGTCAGCGTGGCATGCGAAAGGGCCAGATGCCGCTGCGCGGCCCCATCGCCATTCGCGCCACCGCGAGCCCGCAGGTCATCACACCCGTCACCGCCACGGCGAATGCCGCCTCGCGGGTGGTGTCACTTGACGGATCGGCCAGCCACGGGAATGGCGTGGCGCTGTCATACACATGGCGCCAGCGCTGCCTGGGGGCGGACGATGCAGCGTCCCTCTCCGTGTGTGCCGGTCGCCAAGCACCCCGGGCCAGTATTCCTCATCCACACGTGGGCACGACCAAGGCGACGATCCCCGCTGTCGCCCGCCGCACGAACTTCGTGTTCGAGCTTCGCCTTACCGACGGAAGCGCAACGCTCACCCGCCTTGTCACCGTGACGGCCGCAGTGCCCAGCAAATTGTCGCGCCGGGTCCCCGCCGCGACCACCGGCGTCACCAGCGCTGCGGCACAGGCCCGCACGGCCCGTGCCACAGCCGCCCGCGCGGCGGCCGCAGCGCGGGCGAACACCACCAAAACCGTAGCGGCGTCACGACGCAGAACCGCGCGCCTCAACGCATCCGCCGCGAAGAAGACCAACGCATTGGCCCCCGGAGTTCGCAATGCAGCCGGAACCGTCATCACCGCCGCGCGCGGTGCACGAGTGGAGCTCGCCGCAACGACCACCGGGCGCACAACCGGGTCGCGAAGGTATGAATGGACGCAGGTGGCAGGCGACCCGGTGCCGCTGACCGACGCGGCCTCACCACGCGCCGCGTTCACCGCTCCCGACGCCAGCACAACGCTGGCCTTCCGAGTGGCGACGACCGACTCCGGTGGCAACACGAGCATCAGCCAGGTGCTCGTGGCCGTAGATACACAGGCATCACGCCAATTCACGGCGCTCGCCTCGTCGGCGGTAACGGCAGCCGCGCGCAAGCGACCGCTGATAGCGACATTCGGTACCGGGGCCAAGGCCACGTTCGTCACCGTGAGCGATCTCCGGTCAACGTCGGCAGTGCGCGAGGCCCAAGCGAATACTGGATTCGCCTTCGGCAACTCCACGATCGCCGTCGGGGCCATCACCATCACCAAGGCGTCGGGAACCACCACGGCGACGGGCGTGACGATCACCCAGGGATCCCTCAGCACACCATCCAGCTGGGGCCTGCGCCCCATCGCCATCGGCAGCACGTCACCCATCACGCTGGTCTTTGGCAGCGCCCCGGGCGCGCCCGTGGACATGTTCGGCGAGGTCACCGCCAAGGATGATTTCGGTCTCCTGCCCCTCCCCGACGGCTGGAGCGGGTCCACCACTCTCAGCTTCACGGGCGACACCTCGCGTATCGCGGCCACTGCCGTGGGCGATGGTGCCGGCTCGGTGTCGCTGGCGGGCAGCATCACCACCGGCGGGAATTACGACGCCCAGGTGACGGCGACGGGTCTCGTGCATGTCGGTGGCGCCGTGCTTGACCTCGCAGGGCGCGTCACGAATACCCCAGGCGAGATTCAGTCGACCGTGAGTGCGAGTGCTGGGCCCATCGCGTTGGTCGACGGCGTCACCCTCTCGAGCCTGTCCGCCACGTGGATGCAGGGTATTGACGGTGGTGTTGCCGTCCGCGGGACGGGTGGCGTCGAGATACGCAGCGGTGCTGATGCACCGATCACCATCTCAAGCCAGCTCAATTACAGGTCGCGACTCGACTGGTCGCTGACCCTCACGGGCCAAGGTGGGGGCGCATGGTCCCCCATTCCCGGACTCACACTCAAGCCATCCGACTTCTCGGGAACCATCGGCCTGGCCGACGGTGGCTGGTCGTGGAAGGCGACGGGGCACGTGGCACGTTGGAACGCCACCAAGATCCTCACGCTGTCCGACGTTGTCCTGAGCATCTCCGATCAGTGCCAGGCAACGACCATCGCGTGCCCGTCCGGCTCGACCTTCCTGGCCATCTCGGCCAACGCCACGATCGACCCAACACTGGTTCCGGCCATCACGACCAAGGCCACCGCGGTGATTGGCCTGGGTGATGGCGGCGGCTTCGCCCTGGCGGCATCCGTTGGCGACTTGCACCTCGCCCCCGGAATCACCCTTACCAGGCCGTCGTTCTCCGCCACATACGGCATGCCTGAAGATTCGATTCCGTGAACCATCGGGGCTCCCACGTTCGAGCGCTCGACTGAGAACGGCTTCTCGATGATCATCTCCGCAAACGTGGCGATCCCTGGCATCGGATCCTTCACGAGCATTGCCGCCAACGTGACATCTGAGGGATGGGCGCTCGGGGCATACGACGCCGATGGCGTTGAGATGGGAACCGGCAATGGCGCGCAAACCAATGCGTACCTCGGGTGGACCTCGTTCGACACGAGCATGACCATGGACGTGCCGGGCTTCGGGCCCCGCACCGTGCCGTTGCAGCGGGGTTCGGTCGTGATCGCCGGTGGGTACGAGGCGCCGAGCTGGTTCGCCAAGTTGGTGGGTGGGGGCCCGGGCCGCACGTTCGGCACGCTCCAGTTCGACCCGGCAAGCGGCTACTTCAGTGCCAGCATCGCGATCCCGGCGTCCTTCTCGCTGCCGGCGGGTGGCACCAAGATTGAGATGACCGCCGTCACGTTCCGCGTGGTCAACAACTCGCTCGGCGTTCAGGTCTCGGTTGCCGCCAGCGCCGAGATGGAGACGAAGGGCAATGGCGGAACCGCCAGCCCGACACCCACGCTCACGTTGACCATGGCCTACGACGTGACCACCACAAACGTGCAGGCATCGTTGTCATTCACCGACCCCGCCGGGTGGAAGGATGCATTCGGCGTGGACGGACTCGTGGTGCGAGAAGCCTCGTTCACGCTGATGGTCAACATCACCACGATGATACCGGGCCTCAAATTGCTCGCCGCGGCCGACCTCCCCAAGAGCATCACGGGCCCCTTCAAGGTGCCCGACGCCGGAGTACCGGTGGTAGTCGGTGCCGAGCTGTCGGCCACCAATCCATGCATCGACATCCAGGTGGGCAGCACCGAGGGCACACAGACCGTCCTGTCGGTGGGCGGTGGTGCCGTCTCGGCAAAGTACTTCGAATTCATCATCGCACCCACGGGCTGCCAGCTCTCGCCCGAGTCGGCACCCATTCCCCCCGGCTATCAGATGGCATTCGACGGAACCATTCTGGGTGTCGACGTTGACGTCTCGGCCAGCCTCGGGCTCGCACCCACCACCTTTGACGCGACCGCGACCATCGGTCCCATGTCCGTCGCGGGCCTGCAACTGCACGACACCTCGCTGCGCGTCAGCCTGGATCCGGAGGCCGATAACAGCTACGTGGCCCTCTCGGGCGGCATGAAGATGTTCGGGTCAGACATCACCGTGAGTGGCGATCTTGCCCGCGACGGCAGCACCACGTCCGGCAACCTCAAAATGTCGCAGACAGGGTCGTTCGACGTCGCCGGATTCCACATGACGGACATGATGGTGGACGTCGGTTTCCAGACTGGTCCCGAGTCGTCGAATGTCTCGGTGAACGCCGCGGGCAAGGTCAACATCATGGGGTCCGAGGTCGATGTCAACCAGTTCGCAGTGGAGATCGACAACGGCGTGGTCGAGGAGGTGGCGTTCTCCATCGACACCACCGTCAAGATCAATGGCGTTGGATCGGCCACCGGCACCTTTGACATGGACTATTCGTCATCCACCGGCCGCTTCGACCTGAACGCGGCAGTTGTGCTTTCCACAACCACGGGCTTCAAGATCGGAAGCGCTGAGAAGCCCGCCACGCTCGCGATCTCGCCGGACTGCGTTGCATTCAACGGCGATCTGGCCATGGGCGAAATGTTCACCGCCAACCTCTCAGGGACCATCATCTACACCAACGGGTGCACCCAACAGGTGCAGGACGGGTCGGGGCAACTCGTTAGCGGCCGCGCCAGCGACTTCAGCTTCGCGGCATCCGACGTGAAGATACAGCTGGCCGGATTCAGCACCACGGGAGCGGTCGCCATCGGCAAGGTTGGCGATGACATCTACACCAAGGTGCAGGCGCCAATAACGCTGGGCCCACAGGGTGCTCAGGCCGATGCAGAGGTGACGGGCGCGTTCCAGAGCAACGGCGACTTCTCGCTGACCGGCACGAGCAAGCTCGCGCTCGCCGGGTTCGTGCTGGACGTGAACGTGGTCGCCATGAGTCAGGGACCCAACAGCAGCGTCACCGGGTCCACTGAGATGTCACTCGCGGGGAACGCGGTCGAGGTCGAGGGGGACTTCCAAAACCGGGGGGGCGCGGTGTACACCACTCTCACCGGCAGCATCCCCTCGCTGAGTATTGACGGTTTCAGTACTGGCAAGGCCAAGGTGGTCGTCACCCAGTCCCCCACTGCCTCGAGCGTGATGGCAAATGTCGCGATGAAGGTGGGGTCCGCTGCCACCGGGCAGATCGCAGCGAATGGCGACATCACTTTCATTCAGGACCAGAACGACGTGCGCTTCTACGCCTCGCTCGCCTCATCAATGGGCTTCCCGAGTATCGGCACGACGATGACCGGGTACACCACGTTCACCAACTGCACGGACAGTTCGTGCGCGGAGAGCGGTCCGGCCACATTCGTGTTAAACGGCTCGCTCGGCGCCGAAGGTTTCACATTCGCACCCACCGTCAGTATGTCGTCAAACGGGGACTTCCAGGCGACCGCAACGGTGGCGGGCAATGCCTGTTCCGGCACGGTGAAGCTCGTCGCCCTACTGGGTCAGGCGTGCTTCAACTACAACGTCAACCTGTTCATCGGGAGCATGGCCCCCTACGCGGCACTGTCGGCCTCGGCCAGTGCCAATGTTCAGATTCAGGAGTGGGACGCATCCCCGTGGAACAAGCCGTGGAAGTGGGGCTGGGGTCGTTGGCACTCCTACGGGGAGAATGTCGGCGCCGACATAAGCCTCAGCCCCTTCAAGATCTGCGTCAACGTCATAGGCTCAGACCTCTGCGTTTAGTCGCTGCTCGCCGAGAAGCCGCCGCGTGAGTTACGGTCGCGGCAATCATGCAAGCAATGGGCTTGCGAACCGTGTCACCGTGACTACGACAGGTGCGGTACAGCGTTGCAGCGGTGTCGAAATCCTCAGTGAGTACGGTAACAACTCGCGCCCGGGCCAAAAGTCCACGCAGATCACGCAGGTGCTGTTCGTCTCGCGCACCGGCAAGGACCTCCATCCTGATGAGATCACTCACGGCGATCGCGTCGTCGCGACCCAGCAGCCAATCCGCTTCCCCGCAGGCGCTGGAGTCCGTGCCACGGAGAACTTCAATCCACGCGGAGGTATCGACGGGGACCATCAGGTTTGGGTTGTGCGCAGGCCCTCGCGATCGCCGACCCACCCCGACCCGCGCAGTGTCCACGCTGAACGCCTCGGGAACCAGTATGCGCAGTGCCAGATTGACCGCATCCCGCTTCGACTTCAGCTGGTCGTGATCCATTACGCGACAGGAGGCATCGTCGTCGATATCAATCTTGGTGCGTCCCACATGCCACTCGTACACCACAGGTGGACGTCCACCTCAGGTTGCGCTGGCGGCAGCGTCCAGATCAGCCACCAGCGCCATCACCCGTCGGCCGATCTCGTCCCGCGCCGCCGGCGCCGCATCAACCCCCTGTCCCTTCGGGTCGTTCAGGTCCCAGTCGAGATAGCGCTTTCCAGGAAGCAACGGGCAGGTGTCGCCGCACCCCATTGTCACCACCAACTCGGCGCGCGCGGCCAGTTTGTCGTTCAGCCGCTGGAGTCGTGGCAGATGGCCGACGGATCGCAGTGCAGATGGCCGACGGATCGCAGTGCAGATGGCCGAGGGCTATCCCTGCGCCCAGATCTACGCGCCGCCCGATCTGGACGTGGCCTGCTTCGCGCCGATGACGGCGCCCACCAACGCGCTTGCCTCCGGCGATGACCTTGCGACGATTGCACCCGGCGGACGTTTCAGCGCCCGCTTCGTGATCACGGTGGAAACCAACCCGGGAGTATCCTCGCCCGAAGCATGGTGAACCGCGCGCTTCGGGCGACGTCCCGTCTTCTTCCCAGCAGGGACGACTACGCGGGAGCCCGGAGCAGCTGGCGGGGCGACATTCTGGCGGGTGTCACGGTGGGGGTGGTGGCCCTTCCGCTGGCGCTGGCGTTCGGCGTCACATCGGGTGTGGGCGCCACTGCCGGCCTCATCACCGCCATCGTCGCGGGGCTCGTGGCCGCGGTGTTTGGCGGTTCATCGCTGCAGGTGTCGGGCCCCACCGGCGCCATGGCCGTTGTGCTCTTGCCCGTCGTGGCCAACTACGGCACCGAGGCCGTAATGACCGTGGCGGTGCTGGCGGGCATTCTGGTGCTGGCATTCGGGCTGCTCAGGCTCGGACGCGCCATCAGCCTTGTGCCGTGGCCCGTCATCGAGGGCTTCACTCTGGGAATCGCGGTCATCATTGCCCTGCAGCAGGTGCCCTACGCCCTGGGCGTGCATCCGCCCGGGGGTGACCGGGCCATCGTGGTGGCCATCGAATCCATCACGCTGGCCGGGGGCACCACCACGCTGTGGTGCCTCGCGCTCGTGGCCATATCGGCAGCCATCATGATGCTGCTGCCAAACCTCAGGCGGTCGCTGCCCGCGTCGCTCGTCGCCGTCGTGGTGGGAACGCTGCTCGTGGCGCTACTCAATGCGGACGTGCCGCAAATCGGTGCCATTCCGTCGTCGCTGCCCATGCCCTCGATGCCCGACCTCAGCAGCAGCGCCGTCACCACCCTCGCCGGCAGCGCCTTGGCCGTAGCGGTACTCGCCGCCCTCGAATCGCTGCTGTCGGCACGCGTTGCCGACGGCATGTCCGACACGCTTGGCACCGACCCCGACCGCGAACTGCTGGGGCAGGGGCTCGCCAATATGGCATCCGGATTCTTCGGTGGAATGCCCGCCACGGGCGCCATCGCGCGCACGGCCGTCAACGTGCGCGCCGGTGCGCGCACCCGACTGTCAGCCATCACTCACGCGGTGTTCCTCGCCATCGTGGTCATCGCGGGGGCGAGTCTGGTCAGCAAGATCCCGCTCGCGGTGCTGGCGGCAGTGCTCATCGTGACCGCCGGGCGCATGGTGAATACCTCCAACGCCCGGGCCATCGTGCGCTCAACGCGGTCCGACGCGCTGGTGTTCGGGGTCACCGCCATCGTCACCGTGGCCTTCGACCTCATCCTCGCGGTGGAGGTGGGCGTGGGGATCGCCATCGTGCTGGCACTGCGCTCCCTCGCCCAGTCAAGCCGTGTGGAGCGCGAGGACATCGCGGCCCACCCCGAGGTGAACACCGACGACGAGGCAGACCTCATGGCGGATCACATCGCCGTGTATCGGCTGGACGGCGGTCTGTTCTTCGGGGCATCCCAGCGGTTTCTCGACACGCTCACCGACGTGAGCGCTGTGCAGGTGGTCATTCTGCGCCTGGGCTACCTGCGCGTGCTTGATGCCACCGGCGCTCAGGCGCTCGACGAGATCATCGCCAGCCTCCAGCGCCGCGGAATCACGGTGCTGCTGTGCGGCGTACAAGACCAGCACCGCAGCGCGCTGTCGGCCGTGGGTGCCTTCGACACTCTGGCCCACGAACAGCATGTGTTCACGTCACTGCAGGATGCGGTGGCACACGCGCGCACGCACATGCATCACGAGGAGCCACCACGCCTGGCACCAGCCCCCTCGGCCTGACCCCCGGCGCGGTCACGCCCATGGGTCAGCGCGCCCACCAGCACCGACACGACGATGAGCAGGATGCCCGTGTACTCCAGACGGGTGATGCTGGTGCCGTCGCCAATCCACACCGTGGGGGCCACCACGGCCACGGCAGGCGCGATCTTCTCGAACACGGCAGTGCGCTGTGTGCCCAGCACCGGAATCGCCCATGTCACGATGATCGCCGGGATGAACATGCCGGCTAGCGCCAAAAAGAAGACGCAACACGTCAGTTGAGCGGGTGGCTCACCGAGAGCGGTGGTCCAACCACCTGCATCCCCGCTACCGCACCGGCACGGGCAAATGCCTCGGGGCCCATCTCGCTCGCCGGGATCGCGGCGAAGGCATCGAAGAAATGCTCAATCCCCGACGGCGTGAACATCGCGAGGATGCGCGCGGGGGCATCTCCGATGTTCTGAAAGCAGTGCGGCGTCCCGCGCGGCACGAATACGAATGACCCCGCGGGGGCCTCGGCAATGTCGTCCCCCAACAGGAACCGCAGCGTGCCCTCGATGACCCACCACGATTCATCTTCGTTGGCATGCACGTGGCACGGAGGGCCATCGCCCACGGCAATTTGATTCTCGAGCGCGGTCAGAACCCCGCCGGTGTCGTCGCCTCGAACCTTGAAGACAAGGGGGCCACCAGCGGGCCCTTCCATGCCCATGCCCTCACCGGGCCTGCGGACGATGGGTGATGGCTGCTGCATTCCCACAGGGTAGGCCCATCGCCCCGCCATGGAGTCCTGGAACGTGTCCGTCGCGCTGGCCGTCGCGGTCAGATTGACCTTGGCTCAGAGCCGGCCGGACGGGGAGACAACCGGCTTCACCAGACGGGGGTTGTTCCGGGGCACGCTACTCATGCCCGCCACCGGACTCGCGTGCCCCGCAGCGGTTATGGCGGCGGGCTCGGATGAGGTAGCGGCATATGTGTTGGCGCCAAGTGCGGGCGCGGTGGCCGCAGCAAGCACTGCGGCGCCTGCGAGCACGACGATGGGGAGACGCATTATCTGGGTATTGCTTTCGCTACACCAGATAAACGAACGCCATGAACACACCCCCCCTGTCAGTCCCCCTCCAGCACCTCTTGCACCATCACCGCGGCCACCGTGCGGTTGCTCGACGGGTCAACCAGCACCATCGAACCCATCTCGCGGTTGTCGCCGTACGGCTCCACGGCCAGCGGCTGCGCCGACAGGATTGTGACAATTCCGAGGTCGTTCATCTCAAGAGCATTGGTGGGCACGTGCTCAAGCGTGTCCAGCTCAAGGCGCTCGTGAAGGGCCTCGACGATCACCGGCACCAAGCGGGCACTCTGGCGCACCTCAAGGCGTACCGGCGTGGTGAGCGGCTTCTCGTCGAGCCACGCGATGGTGGCGCGGAATCGGGTGACCACCTCGGGGCGGTCGCTGATGGGGGCGATGACATCCCCGCGGGCCACGTCAATATCGGTGGCCAACTGCAGTGCCACGCTGAGGGGTGCACTCGCCACATCGCGGGCATCACCCAGAACGTCAATGCCGGAGATGGTGGACGTTGCCCCGCTCGGAAGCGCCACCACAGCGTCGCCCACGCGCACGGTGCCTGACGAGATGCGCCCGGCCAGCGCACGCACGTCGGTGCCGTCGGCGTCGTGCCGGGTGACCCACTGCACCGGCATGCGAAACGCATCCTCGGCCATGGGCGGGTCGAGGTCATGCAGCACCTCGAGCACCGTGGGGCCCGAGTACCACTTGGTGCGCTCGGAGCGCTGAGTGATGTTCACGCCCTCCAGCGCCGACACGGGAATGGGCGTGATGCGTGGGCCCTTCACGGCCACGGCCGCAGCCACGAGGGCATCGGCCAACTCGTCAAAGCGCCCCTTGTCGTAGTCAACGAGGTCAATCTTGTTGACGCAGGCGATGACGTCGTGCACGCCCAACATGGCGCAGATGGCCAGATGGCGACGCGTCTGCGACGTAAGTCCGTTCTTCGCATCCACCAGCAGGATGGCCACGTCGGCGCCGGCCGCCGCGGTGACCATGTTGCGGGTGTACTGCTCGTGCCCCGGCGCATCGCCCAGCAAAATGCGCCGGCCATTGGCGTCGAACGATCGGTAGGCCACGTCAATGGTGATGCCCTGCTCGCGCTCGGCGCGCAGGCCGTCGGTGAGCAGCGCTAGGTCAATGCCCTTGCGCCCGCGCTTGCGGCTGGCCTCCTCCACATGCGCGATCTCGTCGGCCATGAGGTTGCCGGTCTCGAACAGCAGGCGACCGATGAGGGTGCTCTTGCCGTCGTCCACCGACCCCACGGCAACCACGTGCAGCATGGGCGTCTCAGCCGACACTAGAAGTAGCCCCCACGCTTGCGGTCTTCCATCGCGGCCTCGCTGGTGCGGTCGTCGGCGCGCGACTCGCCCCGCTCGCTCACGTCGCTGGCGCGCGTCTCCACCAACACCTCCGCCACCGTGGCGGCCGCGCTCTTCAGGGAACCGGTGCAGGTCATGTCACCCACCGTGCGGAACCGCACGGTCTCGGTGAACACGTCTTCGCCGGGCAAGCGCTCCACCACATCATGGGCCGCCATGAACAGCCCGTCACGCATGAACACCGCGCGCTCGTGGGCAAAGTAGATGCTCGGCAGCGTCAGGCCCTCCCGCTCGATGTACGACCAGATGTCCACCTCGGTCCAGTTGCTCAAGGGGAACACGCGAAAGTGTTCGCCCTTCTTCAACTTGGTGTTGTAGATGGACCACGGCTCGGGACGCTGGTTGCGCGGATCCCACTGGCCGAACATGTCGCGGTGACTGAAGAAGCGCTCCTTGGCGCGAGCGCGCTCCTCATCACGACGCGCGCCACCGAAGCAGGCGTCAAACTGATGCTCGGCGATGGCATCGAGCAGCGTGGTGGTCTGCAGTCGGTTGCGACTGGCCCGCGGACCCGTCTCGTCCTCAACGCGGCCAGCGGCGATGCTGTCCTCCACGCTCGCCACGATCAGTCGCTCGTCAATCTCCGTGACGAACCAATCGCGGTACTCAATGACCTCGGGAAAGTTGTGCCCGGTGTCAACGTGCATCAGCGGGAAGGGGAGTCCGGCAGGCGTGAACGCCTTCACGGCGAGGTGCGCCAGCACGATGGAGTCCTTGCCACCGCTGAACAGCAGCACGGGGCGCTGGCACTCAGCCGCGCACTCGCGGATGACGTGCACGGCCTCGGCCTCAAGCACATCCAGCGTCGATAACTTAGTGAGGGTGGTCATACGGCGGGGCCTCCCCCCGGGTGCAGACCGCACTCGGTCTTCTCAAAAGCAGCCCAACGACCCTCACGGCCCGCGCCGGGCTTTGTGCAATAGGTGCAGCCGATGGATTCGTACCCGGCATCGTGAAGCGGGTTCACGATGAGGTCGCGCTCGCGAATGCGTGCCCACACGGCGTCTCGGGTCCAGTCGGCCAGCGGGCTGAACTTCCAGTTGCCACGGGCCGTGTCGAACTCCATCTTGGGCGTGTTGGCGCGTGTGGGCCCCTGCTCGCGGCGAAGGCCGGTGATCCAGGCGTCCAGATCGGCGAGCGCGCGACCCAGTGGCTCGACCTTGCGGATGCCACAGCACTGGCTGGGAGCCCGCTCCCACAGGTGGTCGCCGAACTCGGCGGCCTGCTCCTCGGGTGAGAGCCCGCGATAGGCCTCGATAGTGATGCCATACCGCTCCTCGTAGGCGCGCCAAGTCTCGTATGTCTCGGGAAAGAGGAACCCCGTGTCGAGCGCAAACACCCTGGCGTCGGGGTGCACTGCGAACACCATGTCCAGCAGCACGGCCTCCTCCTGCTGGAAGGAGCATGCGAGCGAGATGCGCGGATGAAAGGTCTGGATAGCCGCGGCGACGATTTCGTCGGCGGACATCGTCTCGGCCTCGGCAGGCGTGAATGGCAGCGGTGTGCTGTCGGACATAGATCCCAGTCTGGCGTATGCGGCGCACGTGCGAAGCGTCTACCGCGCGGGGCGGGAATCCAAGCACACGTGGCCATTGATGATTCGAACGGCGATCTGAGTATTAACCCAGCACGCGCTGGCGCAGTACCGATGCCTCAGCGAGAACGTCCTCATCGCCGGCATCCACCGTGGCGCGTATGGATGCCGGACTGTTCATCCGCTCGTCATAGACGATGACGATACTGTCGTCGCCGGGTTGGAGATAGGTCGACTCGCCAAAGGCCGTGTACCGAGTGGCACCGATTCCGATCACCACGCGCTCAGGGCACCCGATCTCGCGCAGATAGGCCCCCACCGGCTCGAGCGGCGTGTCGGCCGAGCCCTGCTGGTTGGCCAGACGCACGATGATCCAATCCACCAGCGTGGTGCCGGCGTATGAGTAGCCGCTCGCCGGGCTGTCAATTCCGTACTCGTGCACCTCGCCGTTTCGGCGCATGAAACAGGCAAGGCGCAACGTGACAAGGGCACCGTCCCGATCGAGGTCGCTCACGGCGAATCCGCCGGCGGCCACGCCCTTCGACGCCGGTGCCCAGTTCTTCTTCTGGCTGATCTTGGGTGCGCCCGCAACGCGGATTGAGCAGTCGTTGAACGCGGCCACGGCCTCGGGCGTGATGGCCACCACCACGCCGTTGGCGGCGTAGGTGAGCCGACAGATTGCCCCCACCTCGGGCTCGATCTGCAAACACACGTCGTGATCGCGATCAGGCCACGTGAGGGACTCGTGGCTGAGTGGGAACGTGCCCAAATACCCATCACGGCCCGGCATGTACCACGGGAAGATGCCCTTGGGCGCCACCACCGAGTCGGCCACCACGTTCACGAAATCCGCTGCCTCGCCGGCCTGCTCAAGGTGCCCCGCAAAATTGCCGGCGACACCAATGCCAGCGGCGGCGCGGAGGTCGCTGAGGGGGATCTCGATCACGCGTTCCAGCGTAGCCACGCGATCGACAACCAACGGGGGTCAGGGACTCTTGTCACCAGCAAAACGCCCCTTCCGGCATTGAACGGGCGGCGGCACCCCACTCACTGCTTAGAATGCCCGGTCTCGCGCAGTCCAACCCAAGGGAAGTTTCATGTCGGCATTTGACGCCGAGGTCCAACAGACCCGGCAGTACATGGAGTCGCCGCGATTCGCGGAGATCACACGCCTGTACGCGCCGCGCATGGTGGCGGAGCAGCAGGGCACCGTCGCCACGGATTACACCGTGGCCCGTGAGGCCGCGGAGGGGTTCTACGCACGCCTGCGCGAGCTCTTCGCCGAGGGCAAGTCGATCACGACCTATGGCCCGTATTCCCCCGGGCAGGCCGTCGCGCAGAAGCGCGCGGGCATCGAGGGCATCTACCTCGGTGGCTGGGCCACGTCCGCCAAGGGCTCCATCACCGAGGATCCGGGTCCTGATCTGGCGTCGTACCCGCTGAGCCAGGTGCCCGACGAGGCCGCGTCCATCGTGCGCGCGCTGCTCACCGCGGATCGCAACCAGACCTACCACCGTGCGCACATGAGTGAGGCCGAGCGCGCGTCCACCCCCGAGGTGGACTACCGCCCGTTCATCATCGCCGACGCCGACACCGGCCACGGCGGTGACGCCCACGTGCGCAACCTCATCCGGCGATTCGTCGAGGTGGGCGTGCCGGGGTACCACATCGAGGACCAGAAGCCGGGGGCCAAGAAGTGCGGCCACCAGGGCGGCAAGGTGCTGGTGCCGTCTGACGAGCAGATCAAGCGTGCATCGGCCGCCCGCTTCCAGCTCGACGTCATGCGCGTGCCCGGCATCATCGTGTGCCGCACCGACGCCGAGGCCGCCAACCTGTTGGACGGCTGTGGCGACGAGCGCGACCAGCCGTTCATTCTGGGCGCCAACGGAAGCGCTGTGCCGGCCTACCGCGCCGCGTATCTGGGTGTCATCCGCCAGATGCACGACGCCGGTATCAACGAGCTCAACGGGCACCTGCTGTACGCAGTGTCCGCTGCCGAAGAGGCCGCGGCCGACGCATGGCTGAAGCGCTCCGGTGTGGCTGCCAAATTGGCCGAGGTCGCCAAGGCCCATCTGGCCGACCCCGCCGCGCTACCCGAGAAGACACTCGACATCGCTGCCGATATCTTCCTATCCGCGTGGGAGGCCGGCGCCAAGCTGTCCACCCTCGCCGAGGCCGTGGCCGATGCCATCCAGTTCCGTCTGGACGAGGGCGCAGATCTGGGCATGACCGTTGACCAGTGGAACGAGTTCTCGCACCGCGCTGGTTGGTACGAGATTCGCCAGAAGGCACAGGAGATGGGTGTTGAGGTGGACTGGAGCGCCGACCGCGCGAAGACGCCGGAGGGCTACTTCCAGATTCGCAGTGGCGTCCCGTACGCGGTGGCCAAGTCGCTGGCCGTGGCGCCGTTCGCCGACATCCTGTGGATGGAGACGAAGACGGCCGACCTCGAAGACGCCAAGCTGTTCGCCGACGCCATCCACGCCGTGTTCCCCAACCAGATGATGGCGTACAACCTGTCGCCGTCGTTCAGCTGGGACACCACCGGTATGACCGACGACGAGATGCGCGACTTCCCGGCCGAGATCGGCAAGCTCGGCTTCGTGTTCAACTTCATCACCTACGGTGGTCACCAGATTGACGGCCTCGCCGCTGAGGAGTTCTCGCAGTCACTGCGCGAGGACGGCATGCTGGCGCTGGCGCGCCTGCAGCGTCGTTTCCGCCTTCTCGAGTCGCCGTACCGCACCCCACAGACCCTCGTGGGCGGGCCCCGGTCCGACGCGGCGCTTGCGTCGCTGTCGGGTCAGACGGCCACCACGAAGGCGATGGGCGCGGGCTCCACACAGAGCCAGCACCTCGTACAGACCGAGGTTCCGCCAAAGGTCCTCACCGACTGGCTCGTGCCCTGGCGTGAGCAGAACGGCATCACCGACGACCTGCGTGTGCAGCTGCGGCCGCACACACCGGGTTCGCAGATTCTCGAGTTGGGGGTCTACAACCCTGCGGACGAGAAACTGGCCAATATCGTGTTCAGCGAGATGGAGGACCGTGCCGGCCGCAAGTTCCTGTCAGTGCGCGACCAAAATACCTTCGACACGAACCTGCGTCGCAAGCGTCTGATGACGCTGATGCACCTCTTCCTGATTCACCGCTACAAGGCGAAAGCGATCCACTACCTGGCGCCAACCGACGACAACCGCGCGGCGGCTGAGGCCCTCACGCGTCGCGGTCTCTTCTCGTCGAACCACGACGAGGTGGGCGACATCATCGTGGCCGACATCAACGTGGTCGCGGTGGCCAATCTGGTGAAGCCGGACAGCCCGGAGCGCCAGGCCATCATCACCGGGGGCTAAACCCGATACATCTGCACCCCCGCCCCGATCATCCGGGGCGGGGGTGCAGATGTTCCTCCCGCCGGGTCGGGCTAACGTCTTCCCATGCCCGAGCCGATCTTCGTACGACCTCCAACGCCCGCCGAGCGCCGAGCCGCCGGACGCGCCCTCCGTAAGTCCGTGCCGCGTTCCTCGCAGGCAGGTTGGGCACCCGCACCACGTCGCGGTGACCCCGTCGCGCTGCTGATGCGACAGGACACGCCCCGCATCCCCGAACTTGTACCCATCCGGTACGGGCGCATGTCGGTCTCGGCCTTCACCTTCCTGCGTGGGTCCGCTGCCCTCATGGCGCGCGATCTCGCGACAACGCCCAGCAGTGGCATTCGCGTGCAGTGCTGCGGCGACGCCCACCTGCTCAACTTCGGCGCCTACGCGACGCCCGAGCGCAACCTCGTATTCGACGTCAACGACTTCGATGAGACCCTCGAGGCACCGTTCGAGTGGGACGTCAAGCGCCTGGCCGCCAGCGTGCACGTCGCCGCGCGTGACAAGGGACTGAGCGAAGGCATCGCTGAGGGGGCGGTGCTGGCGATGACGCGCGCCTACCGCGAGGCGATGTCGACGCTCATGGAGATGACGCGGCTGGAGGTCTGGTACGACCGAGTTGACGTTGACCAGATCCACGCGCTGCTCCCCGCCAACGAGCAGGGGCGCATAGGCAAAGCTATCGACAAAGCCCGCCAAAAGAATAACTTGCAGGCGCTCCGTAAACTGGGCACGGTCACCAAGAATGGCCACGTGCGCATCGTCGACCAACCCCCGCTGGTGTACCACCCACCGATGGCTGTCGACCTGGCGACAGTGGCGGGCAAGATCTTGCAGCAGTACCGCACATCGCTGCCCGATGATCGCCGTCGCGTCTTCGACGAGTACACGTTGGTGGATGCTGCACGCAAGGTCGTGGGCGTGGGCTCAGTGGGCCTCGACGCCCGCATCGCGCTCTTCCTCGGCCCCGCGGGCGAGAGCGACCCGCTCTTTCTGCAGATGAAGCAGGCCCGCCAGTCGGTGCTCGCGCCCTATGCCGGGCCCAGTCCGTACCGCCATCACGGGCGCCGAGTGGTGGAGGGCCAGCGTCTCATGCAGGCGGCCAGCGACATCTTCCTTGGGTGGTACAACGGCGTACTGGGAGGCCGCATCAACTTCTACGTGCGCCAGTTGCGCGATATGAAGGGGTCGGCCGACGTCGCCGGCATGACGCCCGACCTGTTCACGGGGTACGCCGCATTGTGCGGCGGCACGCTGGCGCGAGCCCACGCGCGCAGCGGGGAGCCCGCACTCATCACGGGGTACCTCGGCACGGGCGACGTCTTCGACACTGCCATCGCCGACTTCGCCAAGGGCTACGCCGAGCAGACCAACGCCGACTACGCGCTGCTGCAGCAGGCCATCACCGACGGCCGGGTGCCCTGCACCCCGGGCATCTAGTGCCCCGAGTGATCAGACGTCGTCGAGCCGCGACGGCCGCAGCAGTGCGATGGCGGCACACACGATGAAGCCCACCAGGCACAGGGTGCCAAGAATGAACGTGGCGGCGGTGTAGAAGGGCACCATCAGCACTACGCCGGTGGTGCCCAACACGAATGCCAGCGACATCGCCATACGCTCAGACATCGGCCCCATCCCTCTCTGCCGGCGGCAGCGCGTGCGCCAGTTTACCGCTCAACTGCAGACGGAAGAGGAACACGAGCGACGGCACCACCACTGCCACGAAGACGACGGCAGCGCCCACTAGGGCCCACAGCGTGGCACTTGGGGCGGCGGCGTCCTGCACAGACAGTGACGTGGGCAGCAGATACGGATACTGCGCAAGCGCCCAGCCCACGGCGATCGCGGCCACGGCCCCCGCCCCGGTCCACCGGATGAGCGAGGTGCGCATGCCCCAGATGAGCCACAGGGTCACGCCACCCAGCGCGAATGACACGATCACGCCGATCAGGCCGGGGCCCTTCAGCAAGCGATCGAACAACCACGGCGCGTCGGCGCGCAGCACCGGAAGCGTGGCGATGGCCACCAGGCCGACCAGCACACCCGACACCAGCGCACGAATGCGAAACGCGTTACGCAGGTCGCGCTCATTACGCCGTTCGGCGTCGGCCATGGTGAAGATGGCCGCCAGATACGCGCCGGTCACGACAGCCATCACTCCCACCATCACTCCCGTTGCGTTCCACCATGCGCTCACCGCGTTGCCCGCAGCGTTGCCCGGTGGCACATGACCACCCGCGATGCCTCCGATGATGGTGCCCAGGAAGAACGGCGTCATGATTGACGCGATGCCGAACGCCACGGCGGTGGGCCACTCGAACCACGTGCCCCGGGCCAGCGGTCGGAAGGCATACGACGAACCACGCAGGATGATTCCGATGGCTGCCAGAAACAATGGGATGTACATGGTGCTCATCACCGACGCGAACGCCTCGGGAAATGATGTCCAGAACACCACGAGCGTGAAGATGAGCCACACATGATTGGCCTCCCACACCGGGCCCATGCTCGAGTGCAACAGCGAACGCGTGCGCGCGGCACGCGAACCACGCCCGGCCGTCAGGTCCCACACGCCGGTGCCGAAGTCCGCACCACCCAGCACCGCATACAGGGTGAGACCAGCCACAAGCAGAACGGCCGCGAACACGGTAAGTACCTCGTACATCAGGCATCCCCTGAGCCGGTGGGGCCCCCCGGGGGTTCCTCGGGCGAGTGCGCCAAACGGCGCAGAGCCCAGATGACCCCAAACATCAGTCCCAGATACACCACACCCAACACGATCCACGCAACGGGGATTCCCGTGGCGGTGGTCACGGCATCAGATGTACGCATGTAGTTGTAGACAATCCATGGCTGACGCCCCACCTCGGTGGTGATCCAACCGCTCTCGAGGGCCACAATGGACGCCGGTCCCGCTGCACCCACCGCCATCAGAAACCACTTGCCGCTGATGATCCGGCGGCGGCGCCACCACACCCACAGATGCACGGTGGACAGGAGGGCCAGCCCGGACCCGATGATGATCATCGTCTGGAAGGCCATACGCACCACGTTGATCTTGTCCGGACGATCGCTGTCCGGTACCGAGTCGAGCCCCTGCACTATGGCGTTGGGGTCGTGATACGCCAGAATCGAGAGCATGTTGGGGATGGCGAGACCCCCCTGCACCTCGCCGTCGGAATACCAGCCGAATAGGTGCCAGGGCGCATTGCTCTGCGTCTGCCCCAGCCCCTCGATGGCCGCCAACTTGATCGGCTGCTCGTTGGCGACGGTGCGCGCAGCCCAGTCGCCCACCACCAACTGCACCGGTGTGACCAGGGCAGCGATGGTGAGCGGCACGATCATCGCCACCCGGGCGAACCGGTCGCGCCGCCCACGCAGCATGGCCACCGCGTATACCGAGGCCGTCATGAACCCGGCCACCATGAAGGCGGCCAAGATCATGTGCACAAATTGGTGCCAGAAGAAGTCGTTGAAGAGCACGGCCAGCGGACGGATGTTGCTGACAACGCCGTTCACCTGATCGAAGCCGACGGGGTTGTTCATCCACCCATTCACCGAGATGACGAACAGCGACCCAAAGAGGCCCGCGATGGGGATGGGCAGCCCCGACAGGAAGTGCGTGCGCTCCGACAGGCGATCCCAGCCCAAGACGTAGATGGCCATGAAGATGGCCTCCACGAAGAACGCCGTGCCCTCCAGCGCGAACGCGAATCCGAACACGTCGCCGTACTGCCGCATGAACTCGGGCCAGAGGATGCCCAGTTCGAACGACAGGATGGTGCCGCTCACCACGCCCACCGCGAACAGGATGGCCATCGCCTTGGCCCAGCGCCGAGCGATGCGGCGGTACAGGTCGTCCCGCGTTCGGAGGTGGAGCCCCTCCATGATGAGCACGAACACCGGGAACGCCACCCCGAAGCACACCAAGATGATGTGAAAGCCGAGAGAGAGGGCCTGCAGGTTGCGGGCGGCGATCAAATCCACGCGGCCACCCTACGTCACGGCTAGGGCTGCACCACGAAGCTGGTGTTGGACTGCACCTTCAGGATCTTCACCGGCGGGTCCTGTCGGTTACCCGTGCCGGGCTCCACGGTGATGGTGCCCGTGATGCCCTTGAAGCCTGAGGTCGTGTTGAGCGCATTCTGGATGGCTGCCGGGTCGACCGAGCCGGCCTTCGTGATGGCGGCAAACAGCACGTTGGCCGAGTCGTAGGTGAACGTGCCCCAGGTGCCCGGCGCCTTGCCGAATGCGGCCTGATAGTCGGTGGAGTACGTCGCTGCGCCCGAGAAACTCTCGGGTGACGGCACACCGCTGAACACGCACTTCTGCGCATCGGCCAGGCCCGATACCTTCATGAAGCCCGGATCCTGGTTGGCCAGCCCCATGAAGCACTGAGCGGTGTTGCCCGTAGCCGTGGCAAGCGCCTTGGCGATGAGCCCACCCTCGGGGAAGTAGGTGCTCGAGTAGACCACCTCGGGGTTGTTGGTGAGCGCCAGCTGAACCTGCGTGGTGTAGTCGGTGCCGCCGGGCGTGATCGCGATGGACGTGACGTTGACGCCCTGCTTGCTGAGGCCGTCCTTCAGGCGAGTGGCCATTGACTGCGTGTACGCCGACGGGTCCACGAGCATGGACACCTTGGCGGGCGCGAGGCCACTGATGTAGTTGATCTCCACGGGGGATATCTGGCTGTTCATCGGCTGAACAGTGATGCCGTCACCGGCGGTCTTGTCGTCGGACGTCATGCGCACGATGGCCATTCCGCCCGTCTTGTAGATGGACAGGTTCGCGATGCCCACGGCCGAGTTGTAGGGACCGATCACGGCCACGGCATCGCCCTGATCAACCGTCTGCTGAGCCACAATTTTGCCCGTGGCGGGGTCGGCCTGGTCATCAACGGGGATGACGTTGATCTGCTTGCCCAACACACCGCCCTGGGCGTTGACCTGGTCGGCGGCCAACTGCACGCCATTCAGCATGTCTTGACCGTTACTGGCCTGGTCACCGGTGAGGGGGCCCTCGGCGGCAATGCTGATGGAGTTGGCGGGAACCGTGGCCGTAGATGCGGCGGTGGACGACGATGAGTCCGACGAACCACACCCCGCGACGAGGGCGGCTGCGGGAACGATGGCGATGGCGATGGCGGCCAGCAGCGTCGTGCGGCGTGCGCGGATCATGCAACTCTCCGTGATCAGATATGGGATGGCGGAGAAGGGCAGCCCGTGCGTAGCCCTACGCTTGCGAACGTGCACGAACCCACCACCCCGACACAGCGGCAGTATAGCTTCCTCGCCCACACCTCCCGCGCCGTCTACAGCACGATCGTCGCCACGGCGGTCATCGCCGCAGAGGCCTCCGCCCTCGCGGGCTGGAGATCGGAACACTTCCTGGTGGTGCTCATCGCCACCGTGCTCATCCTGTGGTTTGCCGAGATCTATGCCAACGTGCTTGCCGACACCAGCGGCGACGGCGTGCGTGTGCGTATCAGGACGGCGTCGGAGTCGGAATGGGCCGTGGTGCAATGCGCGGTCCCACTCGGTATCCCCTTCCTTCTCGGGCTGCTGGGTATCATCAACGATGAGACGGCCGTCTGGGCATCGCTCATCGTCGCGGTGGTGGCGCTGGGCACGTGGGGTGGCATCGCGTCGTACCAGCGGGGGCGCCCGGCACGGCGCGTGGTGTTGGCGGTGCTGGTGAGTGCGGCCATCGGCGTGCTCATCATCATTCTCAAGGCGATCACATGAGGCCCACCACGCCACTGCGTGATCGGCGCCCCCGGTCACCGAAGGGGCGTGGCCGGGTGGTCGCCGAGATCCTGGCCGAGGATCGGCCCCACGTCCCCATCCCACTCGACCACCGCAATGCCTACGAGCTCCTCGCGGCGGTGATCCTGTCGGCGCAGTGCACCGACGTCCGCGTGAATCAGGTGACGCCCGCGCTCTTTGCCCGGTACCCCTCTCCCACCCACCTCGCCGTCGCCGGTCAGGCCGACGTCGAGGCGATCATCCACTCCACCGGCTTCTTTCGCGCCAAGGCTGAACACCTCATCGGCATGGCCCGGGCGCTCGAGGAACATTTCGACGGTGCGGTGCCTGGCACCATGGATGCACTGGTCACTCTGCCCGGCGTGGGGCGCAAGACCGCCAGCGTGGTGCTGGGGCAATGGTTCGGCGTGCCCGCCATCGCGGTGGACACCCACGTGCTCCGACTGAGCAAGCGCCTGGGCCTCACCGAGCATGACGACCCCGTCAAGGTGGAGGCCGACCTAAAAAAACTCTGGCCGCGTGAGATGTGGGCCGACACGGGCCTGCGCCTGATCCTGCACGGCCGCGACACGTGCCCGGCCCGAAAGCCGGCCTGCGAGGGGTGCAGCCTCTTCAACGCCTGCATCAGCCGGGGAGCGTTCTAGGGAGGTGGTGGGTCGCCGCGTTCGCGTAGGAACCGCTCCAACTCGGCAACGAGCTCGTCGCCGCTCGGCAAGTCGTCCTCGTCAATGTGGTCATCATCCGCAACATGCTCGAGATGCTCCACCAACTGTTGCAGGCGCGGGTCGCTGCCCACCACCTGATCCATCTGGTCCTCGAACTCGCGGGCGGCAATTCGAGTGGGCTCGGTGTCGATGGTCGCGCCGGTCACCCGCATGATGCCGTCGAGCAGCGCCAGTTCTGCCTTGTGGTTGACCATACCTGCGGCGTAGTGCGACGCTGGCGCCCACAGCGACACGGCCTCTAGACCACGCTCGGCCGCCAGTAGGTGAAGCACACCGACGATGCCGGTGGGACCGCGGTACCCGGGCAGACGCATGTCGAGCCCATTCACCAGCGACTCCTCGGTGCTCATCACGGTAAGGGTCACGTCCCGTGTGTGCGGCACGTCGGCCAACAAGGCGCCCAGCGTCACGAAGCGCGTGCACCCCAACTCCTGTACGGCGTCCAGCAGCAGACGGCAGAACGTCGGCCAGCGCATTGACGGCTCGCCGCCCACCACGAGGATGAGGTCGCGCGTTCCGTTGGGCACGCGCACCGCGCTGATCTCCACCTCGGGCCACGACAGGGTGTGCACCGGCGCAGCGAGGTCAATGATCGGCCGCGTCACCTGGAAGTCATAGAACTCCTCGGGATCAACCGAGCCAATGTGCTCAGCACCCAATTGGTCGGCGACCGTGGCGATGGCCGACGTGGCGGCGCTTGCAGCGTCATTCCACCCGCGGAAGGCCGTGACCACGACAGGGTCACGAAGCGGCGGGTCGGGCTGGGTGATGGAGAGGAGGTCGCTCATGTTCCTTGATGGTGACACGTTCGAGTCCTATTCGCGGGCGCGAGCCGCGGGCGCCCACCGGTAGCGTGCCCGGCGTGACCGCCATCTCCCTCCCGCACCCCGATCGTGTGCGTGTGTTCGCCATCGCGGTGGCGGCGATCGCGGTGGACACGGCCATGTTCAGCGCCATCGTGCCGGCACTCCCGGTGTATCAGCAAAACCTCGGCCTCTCCGACACCGCCGTGGCCCTCATCTTCGCCGCCTTCCCCGCGGCACAACTGCTGGTAGCGCTCTTCGCAGTCCGGTGGGTTGACCGCGCCGGGCGGCGCACCGCCATCATCACCGGGGCAGCGCTCCTGGCTCTGGCGGGTGTGGGCCTCGCCGTGGCAAGCGATCCGTACACACTCACCCTGGCCCGCGCGCTCCTGGGTGGGGCGTCTGCGCTCACGTGGACCGGGGCGCTCGCGTCGGTCAGCGATGTGTACCCGCAGAACCAATTGGGCTTTCGCCTGGGCCTGGCCGAGATCGGCGGGGCGGGCGTGGGCCTCACGGCCCCGCTGCTCTCAGGGGTGCTCATTGAGTCAATCGGCCTCACCGGCACGTTCCTGATATTCGCCGGGTTCCCCGTGCTGCTCATCGCCGGGGCGCTACTCGGTCCGGAGACCCTCGACTCGCCACCCCCGTCGCCGGGAATCCTTCGTGCCCTCACGGACCTCTGGCAGTCAGCCGGCGCACGGGCCGGCGCCCTTGCCCTCATCCTGCTCGCAATCGTCGAGGGCATGATCGAGCCCCTGCTGCCGCTCGACCTCACCGAACGGCTCGGTCTGGGGCCAGCAGCCGTGGGCGTGGTGGTGGGCCTCGGAATGGGCGCCGTGTTCCTCGGAGCACCCATCGGTGGGCGCTGGTCAGATCGCGTGGGGCGCCGAACGCCCGTCGTGGCCGGGGGCATCATCGTCGTCGTGTCCCTGCCATTTCTTGGGTTGGGGACGGCGTGGTGGGTGACCATCGGCCTCACCATCACACTGCTCGGCGCGGCGATCATGGCCGCACCGGCAGGCCCCCTGTTCACCCACGCGGTAGATCAGATGGGTCTCGTCGGCAGCTACGGCATTAGTGCGGGCGCCATGGTGGTGGTCTATTCCGTCGGATTCGTAATCGGCCCCGTCCTCGGCGGCGTACTGTCCGCTTTTATGCCGTTCGTGGCCGTGTGCATCACCGTGGCGGCAATCGTGGCCGCCGGGCTCGTGGTAATCGCCCGTCTGCTGACGAGGGCCGAGCGAGAATGAGGGCTGCGGGACCCCGGGTGTATCGCCTCGCCTACCATGCCGCGGCAGGGGAACCAACAGGGAGCGTGGATGAGTACACGGGGAATGAGCAGTCGGATCGCGGTGATGGCACTCGCTGCAACGGCGTTGGCGGCGCCCACGGCGTGGCTGTACGCGTTGACCTCCGGCTCACCCCGAAGGACGGGAGCACCCGCACCGTGAGGCTGGGTACCGTAACCGCCCGTGTTCCCCTCGCGACGCTGCGCGAGACCGTGACGGGCCCGAGAGCCGGTACGAGGTGCAGCGTCAAGCCCGTCGCCGTCAATGGCGGCACCAACACCTCTTTGGGCACCACCGTGTCCTTCACGACCAAGCGCTAGGAGTGGCAATGGCGAAGACGGACCCGAAGCGCGTCGCGCTGGTTCGTGCTCTCATGGAGCGCGATCTTTACGAGATGCTGGACATCCCGCGCGACGCCGATGAGGCAGAGATCCGCACGGCAATCGCGATGCGCACCGAGTGGGTTGAGGAGACTCCCATGCGCGCCGCCGCGCGTGATGCCGAGATGCACTGGCTCGCGTGGAGCGAGCGTGCGCTCATCAACGACCCGGAGATCCGGGCCGACTACGACGCGGAGCTCGGTCGCAAGGCCGCGGCCGTGGACCGTGCGGTGGAGTCACGCCAGCGCGTTCGCAAGTTGCACGTGGCCCGTGACCAACTGGCCAAGCGCGAGTCCCAGCGGGTGGTGCCACACGAGGTGGAGAAGCCGAAGGCCGCTCCGTCACCGCGCAAGCCTCGGGCCGCAGCGAAGACGGTCAAACAGGGCGACACACAGCACGCCGTGCTGCAGGCCACGCAGGTGACCGATGTGGAGGAGGCGCTGCGCGGTCTCGAGGGTGCCGATGGCAACACTGCCGTGGCAATCGCCTTCGCTGATCGTGCCGTTGAGATTGACGCATCGGCCGACACGCTGGCGCGCGCTGGCGCTGCGCTGCGTGGCATCGGCGAGACCGACCGCGCCCTCGCCCTCTTGCGTCGTGCCATCGAGGCGGACCCGCACCGCAGCGACGCACGCATCAGCCTCATCAACGCCCTTCGCGACTCCGGCGACCTGCCAGGTGCCGAGGCCGCTGGCCGTGCCGCCGTCGAGGAGGTGTCCGCCAACGGCGGCGTGCAGTACGCCTTCGGTCGTGTGCTCGTAGACCTCGGCCTGTTCGAGGAGGCCGAGACCGTGCTGCAGGCAGCACAGCAAAACGGCAAGCCCGAGGCCGCCGAGGCGCTCTCGGCGCTCAAGGACGCCTACGCCACCGACGCCGACGTGGACGCCGTGGAGCGAGTGGAAGAGATCTCCTACCCCGAGGCCTCAGCCCCAGCCACGAACGACCCCGCGGTCGCCGAGCCGGGCATCGCCCCCAACATGGAGGCCGAGCCCGAGGGCTAGCTGTGCTGACCATCCTCATGCGCGACGGGACCCACCGGGGGTTTGCCCGCGAGCAAGGCATGAGGTCTGCGCCTGTTGTACCACCGCACCCAGCCCGCAAGGGCTCGGGTGCGGTGTGCGCGTGTGGGGTAGCTGTAGCGGTAGGCCCATTCCCCGAGCATCGTCTTGATCAATCGCTCGGCCTTTCCATTGGTATGCGGGGTCTATGGCCGGGTACTGATGTGCTCGATATCCAACTGCGCACACGCATGTCTCCAGTCGCGCGAGCGGTCGGTATGGCCGTTATCGATCATCGCTTGACACACCCCCCGGAGTCGATCTGCGCCTGAGACCACTGGATCGAACGGCGGAGGAAGGCGCAGGAGGCGTCTTTGCCCTAGCCGGTGAGCGCCTCGGCGTAGACCATGCGTGTGTGATCGTCGATCGCCACAGTGCAGGCATTGCCAGCCAGCCCTTGGGTTCCTTGGATTCCGTCATTGAGGATCCACTTTCGGGGCGTGAAGATGCGCCCGAGGCGCTTGGCGTCGATGTGGATCAGGACACCTGCCCCCTCGCGTGCATAGTGTCGGGACACCTTTATGGGTGGACGCTCCCCCTTGGAGCGTCGATGAGGGTACGACCTGCTGGATTGCTCGCGTGCGCCATCCGGGCCTCCCGGGTGCCTGGGCGTCAACACCTCACGCCTTCTCAGGGGACCCGGCGAGATCAAAAGTCGCGCAGGTGTGTGGTTACAATAGCGAGTCGCCCGTGAGGCGTCGCGCGGCCCATTCGCCGGTCCGCGCGACGTCGTCCATGGTCGGCCCGGCGGCCACGGCGTCGCCAGCGAGGATGATCGGTGACCCCACGGGGTTCACCGACGCCTGGTCCACGCGCGATCGCGCGATGCAGTAGCGCCAGCGCTTCACCTGGGTCCACTCCGGCGCGGGGGCCCCGGGTCCCAGCGCCGTCGCGAGTGCCGGCAGCACCTCCGCCAGCACCGCGCCATCGCTGGCGTCAAAGAGGCGGGTGGAATCGTCGGGGCGAAGGCGCACGACCATCGGCACCACGCCATCCACCGCGGGCCGCCCCTTCAGCGTCTCATCCGTCACGTACTCGATGGGTCCCGCATCGGGTCGTGCCAGCCTCCAGCCCGGCGTCGCCGTGCGCACCCCGGCGAGCACCATCACTGCCGGATCATACGAAATGGTCCGCATCGCATCGGCCCGCATGGGCTCGGGACTGTGCTCCAGCAGTTCCACCATCTGGGGGGCGGGTGCCGTGATGATGACCGCGTCGAATACGCCGATGGTGTTTCCCTGATCATGCGCCACCTCGATGCCATCGCTGCCCTGCCGAAGGGCCGCCACACGGGTATCGCCCAGTATCTCGAGCGATACGGCCATGGCCTTGGGCAGAGTGGTCATGCCGCCGGGCCAGGCCACGGCGTCGCCGTCGAGGTGAACGGTGTCGGGGGCAAATTCGGTCACGAGCCCGGCCAGAACGCCGTCGGGTGGCACCTCGAGCACGGGTAGCCCATGGTCAACCACGGCGCCGTCCACCCGGCGTGTACCCATGCGCCCACCCAGGCCACGGCTCTTCTCGACAACCAGCACCCCGTGCCCCGCGACGGCGAGGTCGCGTGCGGCCACCAGCCCGGCGATGCCCGCCCCAATCACGGCCACCCTCATCGGGCGTGTGCCGCCTTCGCGATGTTCTTCAACATTCCCCCGAACACGAAGGTGTGGAACGGCCACATGGCATACCAATAGGCGCGCCCCAGCACCCCCCGCGGGTCGTACAACGCGGTCTGATGGATCACGGATCCGTCAGGCACCTCATGCACTTCGAACTGCAACCAAGCCCGTCCCGGCAGTGCCATCTCGGCGTGCAGGCGCAGCAGGTGGTCGGGCGCGATGGCCTCAACGCGCCAGAAGTCGAGGGTGTCCCCGGCCACAAGGTGCTCCGGGTCACGGCGCCCTCGCCGGGTGCCTGCGCCGCCGAACGGCAGGTCGATGAAGCCGCGAACGTTCCAGAGCCATGTTGCGTGGTACCAGCCCTGATTCCCACCGATCCTGCGAATGGGCGCGAATGCCTGACTGGGCGCCACCGGCACGAATACCGACCGGGCATCCACCATGCGCGATCCCCTTCGGGCGCCGCCCCACACCATCTCCTGCTGCCCCCGTGATGACGTGGCGTCCGACCAGCGGGTCTCGGCAAACTCCTTGTCCTCGTTCAGCAGCGCGCGTGCCATCTGCTCAGGTACGCCCATGGGCTGAATCGAGAACATGCGCAGGGCACGATCGTCCTCCACCACCGTGGGCGCTTTGAGACCCTCCACCAGCTCGCGTCCCACACGGGCGTACACGGGCGTCACGAGCCCCAGCCACAGGCTCGACAGACGCGGAGTGAGCACGGGCACGCGGATGAAAAACCGCCGCACGCCAATCTCACGTGCATAGGCCATCAATAGCTCGCCGTACGACACGCAATCCGATCCCCCGATCCCCACCACTGCGCTTTCGGGCAGGTCCACATCCGGCGCCTCCATCAGGTACGCCAGCACGTCCTCGATGCCGATGGGCTGCGTGGGGGTGTCCACCCACTTCGGCCACACCATCACCGGCAGGCGATCCACCAGTGCGCGCACCATCTCGAATGACAATGACCCAGATCCGATGATCGCCGACGCCCTTAACTCGATGGTGGGTACCCCGCTCTCGCGCAGGATGCGCCCAACCTCATGGCGGCTCTCGAGGTGCGGCGACATGTACTCGCCCGAGCCCAGCGCGCCCAGATACACAATTCGCCGAACCCCCTGACGACGCGCGGCCTCGCCGAAGTTACGCGCGGACGCGCGGTCGGCGGCCCGGAAGTCTCCGTGCGCGCCCATGGAATGCACCATGAAATAGGCCACGTCCGCGCCGGCCAGGGCCTCATCCAGACCCGCACCCGTGATGAGGTCGCCCCGCACCACCTGCGTGCCCGGTGCGCATCGCGCCCTCAGCGCGTCGGGCTGCCGCGCGAGGCACGTCACCGTCGCGCCGGATTCCTCCAGCAGGTGGAGCAGTCGGCCCCCCACATACCCGGTCGCCCCTGTGAGCATCACCCTGCGCCCGTCTCGATCGGTCACGCCGCCTCCTCGAATCGCCCGCCGGCGTCTTTGTATCGCTTGATCGCCTCAACCCGCCGCAGCGCGTGATCCACGATGGGTTCGGGGTAATCCACCCCGATGCGGCACCCTGCTAAATCCTGCTCGGCCGCGGGCATGGTCCACGGCTCATGAATCCACCGGTCCGGTACCGCAGCCAACTCAGGGACCCACCGCCGCACGTATGTGCCCATAGGGTCAAACCGCTTGGCCTGCAGAAACGGGTTGAACACGCGAAAGTACGGTGCAGCATCGGTCCCCGTGCCCGCGGTCCACTGCCACCCGCCATTGTTATTGGCCGGGTCCCCATCCACCAGACCTCGCATGAATACGGCCTCGCCGCGACGCCAATCGAAAAGCAGATCCTTCACCAATACGCTCGCGCAGACCATGCGCGCGCGGTTATGCATCCAGCCCGTGGCGGCCATCTGGCGCATGCCGGCATCCACCAGCGGAAAGCCCGTGCGCCCCTCGCACCATGCCGCGAAGAGCAGCGGGTCATCGTCCCACTCGATGTCCCGGAACCGCTCCTTCAGGGCCCTGCGTGCCACCTGCGGGTGTCGTGCCATGTGATGTGCGTAGAAGTCCCGCCACGCCAACTGGCGCCAGAATGGACGGCGGCTGTTGGCCACGCCATCGCCGGCGCCGATGGCCCTTCCCACCTGTGCGGGTGACACCACTCCCATGCGCAGGTCGGCCGACAGATGCGACGTGGCATCAGCGGCCATGTCGTCGCGCACATCGCCATATCGATCGACGTCACCACTCGAGATGAACGCCTCCAGACGCGCGCGTGCCGCGACGGGCCCCGCCGTTATCGGTGGGTCGCCCTCGGGCAACGCGCACAGTCCGTCCGAGTGCAGCACGGGCCCGTCCATCTGCAACGGAGCCGCGACGCGCCCGGCGAGCGGAATCGCATCCCACGCGTTGAAGTACGGCGTGAACACCAGATACCCGTTCCCGGACAACCCACCGAGATCGGTCGGGGCCACGCGCCACGGGCCACCGATCGCCCGCAGATCCGCTCCCGCACCATGAAGGGCCGCCGCCACGGCCTCGTCGCGGCGTCGCGCATACGGCGTCACATCGTCGGTCACATGCACGCGGTCGGCGCCGGCCTCGGCCACCACCGTCGGCACGACCAGTGCCGGGTCACCTCCGCGCACCACCAGTGAGATTCCGTGCGCCCGAAGTTCATCGTCCAGCGCCGCTAGGCTCGCCCGCAGAAACCGCAGACGCATCGGTGCGCGGTGATGGGGGGCGCCGAGGAGCGCCGGGTCGGCCACCCAGAGCGCCACCACGCTGCCACGGTCTGCGGCGGCGGTCAGCGCGGGATGGTCGTCCACGCGCAGGTCGCGCCTGAACCACATGATGGTAATCGGACGGGGGGTCATGCAAGCAAGTGTGACGTGCGTTCGGGAAATTCTCAGGAAGATCGGTGGGCGCTCCGATGGACACGACCATCTCCACCCATACGGTTCGCGGCGCAGTACCGAAACCTGATTACCGAGATGGTCGTGACCTCCCCAAGCGCTGATTCGGGGGAACGGCGGCAGGTGGGACTTCGGTCCCGTGGTGGAGGGTCCACGTCGTCTCGGTATCAGGTCGGTCTGCAGCCACCCCCGCCCCCCGACTCCCAGACCACGAGCGCCTGACGATCCACGCACAGGTCCAACGCGTCGAGCACAGCCACGCGAGCGGCCTCGGGCACGTCGCGCCGCACGATCCACCGGTACCGACCGGTTGCCAGCTGCTCCACCGCACCCACCGCGTGCAGCGGACTCGGTGCGCCCATGGCTACCAGTGCACCACCCACCTGCGAGTGCGGGCCCAGCACCAACACCAGCCCGCCTGCGGAATCCAGCAGGTGTGGGCCCACGCCATCGCTCAAGAACATCCCCAGTTCCACGAGCACGAGGGCCCGGACGGGGTTGCCATCACCCACCCATGCACACACGGCCTCGGCCTCGGGGCGGGTGAGCCCCGGAAAAAACGGCGTACCAGCAACGTCGACCGCGAACCGGCGGGTGGGATCACCGGCCGCGAGCGGCGCGGCGGATACCGGAATGGGCAGGGGATCAGACATGGCAGGATCATGGCCTATGCGCGCAATGGTTCTCACCGCTACGTCGCCCATCGGAACAAAGCCGCTGCGGTTCGCGACGTTCCCCGACCCCGAGCCCGGGCCTGGCGAGGTACGCATCCGCGTGGGCGCCTGCGCCGCCTGCCGCACTGACCTCCAGATCGCCGAGGGCGATCTGGCTCCGCACGGGTTGCCCATCATCCTTGGCCATCAGGTGGCCGGACGCGTTGATGCCGTGGGCGATGGCGTCACCGACTGGGTCGAGGGCGACCGCGCCGGCCTCACTTGGCTCGCCGGCTCGTGCGGCGAATGTGCGCACTGCCTCGCAGGGCGCGAGAACCTGTGCCCCTCATCCACGTTCACCGGCTGGCACCGGCATGGCGGATTCGCCGAACTCGTGACGGCCCGCGCCGATGTGGTGGTGCCGCTGCCCGAGGGCAGCGACGACCGTGAGCTCGCGCCACTGCTGTGCGCGGGCGTCATCGGCTTTCGTGCACTGCGCATCGCGGGCATCCAGCCCGGTGCCCGCGTGGGTCTCTACGGATTTGGCGCCTCGGCCCGACAGGCCATCCAGGTGGCGCGGCACATGGGGTGCCGTGTCGCCGTCGCCACCCGCTCCGAGAACGACCGCGAGCGGGCCCTGTCGCTGGGCGCCGAATGGGCCGGCGGGTATGACGACCCGCCACCCTTCCCGCTGGACTGCGCCGTCACATTCGCGCCCTCCGGGGACGTGGTGGTCAGCGCGCTCCGGGCGCTGGACCGCGGCGGCACCCTGGCCATCAATGCCATCCACATGGACCGCATCCCTGCGCTTGACTACGGCGATCTTTGGTGGGAGCGATCAATCCGCAGCGTCGCCAACGTTACCCGTGCTGATGCCCGCGACTACCTCATGCTGGCCGCGCAGATCCCCATGCGTACCGAGTGGGAAGAGCACGCCCTCCCCGATGCCAACCGCGCCCTGCAGCGCATCGCCTCAGGCGAGGTGCAGGGCGCGGCGGTCATCGTCCCGTAGGGGAGAAACCCTTCGCTGACCTTCCCCCCTGGCTAACCGAAGCCGTCCGTCAGGTGTGCGATGGCGCCAGTCAACGCCTTCTTCAGGGAATTGCCGATGTCCGGAGCCCATCCTTTGGCGGCCACGGCGACCGCGGCCACCAGCAGGGTGACCATCACAACCATGCCCACATACTCCACCGTTCCCTGACCCCGCTGGTCGCGCATGCGCCACCATATGGTTACTGCTCTGGCATGCAGGCGAGCCGCCATGCGAGCCGTCATCCGACCTCCCTCGTCGTGTTCACCGATCACCGCCATCGTCACCCGACGGTGCGTCACGCATCCAGACCCGGACGTTCCAGCACGCGCATGCACCTGCACTACGTCAGGGCCTCGGCATGCCGATCGCCCCACGGGCCTGCAGGCGAAGAAACTTGGCGCCGCGCAAAATCAGCCAGTCGGCCGCCCACCGCCCGGCGTTTCGCGACACGGTCATGAAGGTTTCGCGCCACGGGCGTTTGCCCACGTCATAGAGATACCCCGCCCAACTCTGCTCGCCCAGATCGGAGGCGGTCGCGGACCTGCCAATGCGCAGCGGCACGATCACGCGCACCGCGTTGCCCACCGGATCGCTGACGAGGCCGCCCACCACCGACTTGACCTGGTCGGTGAAGCCGCCAAGGGCCTGCAGTTGCCCGTCCACGTTGGTGACGCCCCATGCGATGGCGCCGTTCCTTAGCTGCTGAAACAGGCCCGGCTGGCCACGCCGCTCCATCGGTACCTGCAGGTGGTCCACCGGCGATCCTGCCGGTGCCGGCAAAAGCGCGGGCCCGTCGGCATCCGCCAAGGGCGCGAGCAGCTGACCGATGACATCAGGCAGGCGATCGGGCGGGTGTACCTCGCGCGCCACCCACATGGCCGTGGCCGCAAGCATGAGGACGATGATGAGCGTGAGCCCGACGTGTTCGACCGTCGCCTGCCCCCGTTCAGACCGCCTCGGCAACGTCTGCGTCATGCTGGCCACCGTATGGACGCCCGACGCGCCGATGGGTGGCGGTTCGTGCCGCCGGGAGCACGCCTTCGCGCCGATGCCCCATACCCCAGCGCTACTCTATAATCGACCGCCAGAGGAGCCACCAGTGTCGATCATCCGCTCGATGACCAGCCGCGCCGGACGCATGGCCGGTGATGTCAAGGGGTCCGTGCGACGCGCCCGGTTGGAGGGCGAGCGGCGCCTGCTTGAGCGTCGTCACCGCGCCGCGCTGGAAGCTCTGGGCACCCGTGCCTACGAACTCATTGGCGACAACCGCCTGTCCGCAGACGCCCTGACGCCCGAGGTGGCCGAGGTGGAGCGCCTGCTCATGGAGATTGATGCCGCCACGGCCGCGATGAAGCGCGACGACGCCGAGGTGCCGCTGGAACGGTCGGCCGATCTCGCATTCCCGATGGCCGCCGACAACGAAGAAGATGACACGCGAACCGAATAGGTTCGACGTGGTACACGCGTTCCCTTCCGGGATTCACGAAATCCCTGTTGCGGGATACCGCTCCGGCGGTATGCTTCTCGCCCCCGCTCACCCGGGCGGGGTCTCGTTCGAGGAGTCGCGCGTGCGCACCGAGTCTGACCTCCAGGGACACCACCGCCCGGAAGCCCCCGGCTGTCACCGGTGCGGCCTCCCACTCCTTGCGACGACCGATTTCTGTCCGTACTGCGAGCGCCCCATCAACGAGGGCGCAATCAGCAGAGTCGTCCATTGGCGCCCCGCGTTCGCGGGCGACGTGCGCCGACCGATGATCACGGAGACACGCCTGCTGGCCGTCGGCTTCGTGCTGTTCGCAGTGATCGCGGCCGCCGCCTTGGTCGCGGCGCTCGCCACCTGACACACACCACCTAAGGAGAACCCGCGTGCCGCACGTCGCTGACGACGGAACAGCGTTATTTGAGGTTGGCGACGAGGTCATCGGTACGTTTCGGTGCACCGACTGCGACCTGCTGGTTGAGTCACCCGCCGAGGCCGACGGCATCCTCGTGCTCCCCGGCTGCCCGCTGTGCAAGGGGCAGGAGTGGCGTCGGGTCGGGTAGTCAGTCCTCGAGCCCGGTGAAGACGTCTGACGTCTCCACCACCGTGAGAGTCTCGAACGATGCGCTGCCGCGAGCCGAGAGTTCGAGGGTCATGCGGGCCACGGTCGCCTCGTCGGGCCCCTCGATGATGCTCAAGAAGTCGTAGAAGCCGAGCACGGCCCACTGCTCCAGCACACGGCCGCCCAAATCCTCGATCTCGCGATTCACCTCAAACAGCCGCTCGGGCGTCACCTGAAGGGTCTGGAGCCCCTGAGGGCTCAACGTGGCGAGGAGGATGAACTTACGCATCGCGGCGCAGTCTAGTGTCCCGAGTGGCGCGCCTGCCACACGGGCGCCACGAGGGCCACGAGGCCCACGAGGAAGAGCAACGCCCCTGCCAACAGCGCGAGCCAGGTGCCCGCGCCCACCGAACTCTCGATGAGCGGCATCAGGTACCCCTTCAGAGGGATCGAATCGGCTGCGGCCCCCACCACGTCGGCGATCTTCTGTGGCCGCGTGGCGAGGTGCACGACCTCTGCGAAGGCCATCACGACCACGACGAGACCGGTGACCAGCACCGCGGCGGCGGCCAGAGCACGGCGCCCCACAGCAAGGGCAAGGCCCATGGCCAGCAATCCGATGACGCTGGTGATGAGCACCGCGACGCCCTGCCACTCACCCACCCCAGTCTCCGCCACCACGAGTCGGTGCTGTACCGAGAGGCTTCCCCATTCGAGGCCCGTCGAGATGATGATGGCCATGACAAGCAGCACGCTGGCAGCCGGGAATACGAGGTGTGCCAAACCCTTGCCGTCGTTCGTATCCTCTCGCCTGATCGCCACCCGGCTATCCTGCCCTGCGACTCTCGCCCCGGCCCCGGAAGGACCAACATATGGAACGCGATTCAGACGGAACACTCAATGAGCTCCAGCGCGCGCTCACTGAGTACGTGCCCACGGACCTTGAGGAGTCGCTCATCGTTTGGACGCGCGAGCACTGGAACATGGCCGCACGCGGCATGGTCTACAACAAGCGCGAGGGCGACGACATGGTTGCGGGCGTCTCTGGCGTGCGCTCCGACGAGGGACAACTCGTCATGCAGGTGGCCGCCCGCGTCGCCGTGTCGGAGCGCGAACTCATGTGCCGCGCCATCGCCGCGATCCTGCCCGAATGGCTCGAGTCCACGTACGGCCTTACTCCGAAGGGCGAGCAGTAGCAGCAACCGTCGGGAGGGCGGGTTACTCCTTGGGCTCCATCGGGTAGCCCGCTTCCTCCCAAGCTGTGAAACCGCCGATGAGCACGCCCACGCGGCTGCGCCCATTGTCAAAGGCCACGAGGGCGATCATCATGCTGGTCGCCTCTCCCGGGCGATCGCAGTAGAAGATGATCTCCTTATCGGCGGGCAGGGTCGGAAGTTCCTTCTCAAACGCCATCGGATCAATGCGCAGTGCGCCCTTGATCCTGGTCTTTGCCTCACGGTAGGTGAGGTCGCGTACATCCACGGGCAGCACGTTGTCGCCCATGCGGAACGACGCGTAGAGGTCCGGCGGCTTCCATTGCGAGATGTCGTCCCACGCCATCCCTACCCCTTCCCGCCATCGCGTGTATTGCCCCACTGGTCGTCATGCACAAGCGTTCGCCACGTCCGGAAGGTGCGCTTCAGCGCCGGCGGAAGGCCCTCGGGGAATGATTCCGGATATCCCAGAGGTGTCACAATCACTGGGTCCACCTCGCCGGGCAAGCCCAGCGCCGATCGCAGGCGATCCTTCTCAAAGCGCTGAAATGCGGTGGTGGGCACGGTGCCCAGGCCCTCGGCACGGGCCGCCACCATGAGATTCTCTGCCGCGAAGGCCACCGACATCAGGTCGTCCAGATAGCCGCCTTCTGCCATTGACGGTGGGTAGTTGTCACGTGGCACGAGCAGCATGGCGATCCACACGGGTGCGATGCGGTAGGTGTCGAGAATCTGCTCGGCGTAGGCCTCACACTGCGCACGATGCTCATCATCGCTCAGGTCGCGCTGCGGGCGCATCGCGACGAAGTACTTCGCCGCCCCCGCAATGACCAGGTCTGCGACCGCCCGCCGCACGTCGGCATCGCGAATGATCATGACGCTCCAGGCCTGTGAGCCGCTGCCGGTGGGAGCAGCCAGTGCTGCGCGCACCAGCTCATCCACGACCGCGTCGGGCACGGCCCTGTCGGTGTAGGTACGAACCGCCTTGCGGTTCCTGATCGCATCTATCGCTTCCATGCGCGCAACCCTACTTGAGCATGCCGAGCACACGCTCTGCATCCCCGGACGCCTTGACCTTGTAATTCACATGCACAATCGCGCCACCCGCGTCAACGACGAAGGTACTGCGCTCCACGCCCATGTAGGTCTTGCCGTACATCGACTTCTCCACCCACACGCCGTAGCTCTCGAGTACCTCGTGAGACTCGTCGGAGAGCAAGGGAAACGTGAGGCCCTCCGCCTCGCGGAACGCCGCGAGGCGCGACACCGGGTCGGGGCTGATGCCCAGCACGGTGACGCCCTGCGTCGAGAAGTCCTTCAGGCGGTCGCGGTAGTCGCACGCCTGCGTGGTGCAACCGGAGGTCATGGCCTTCGGATAGAAGTAGATGACCACCACATGGCCACGCAGCGACGTGAGTGAGATGGCCTCATCGGTGTCGGACTTAAGGGTGAAGTCGGGGGCCATCTGACCGAGCTCGAGACGGGGCACGGGGTCCTCCTGATCGGGTGAGCGCGGAACGCGGCGACCCTACCTGTTTGCACAACCCAACGGGGCATCGTTCTGGCCATCGGGCGAATGCTCAGGTGTCCCGCAGCAACCTACCGTGGCGACATGCTCGGGAAACACGGACACGTGTACGAGGTCGCCGCCGCGCTGGAACGCGCCGATGCATCGGCGCGGGTGTTGGGCGCCCGTGCGCGCGCGGCGCGCGATGGGGCAGGGCCCGTCGTCGCCTTCTCGGCACTCGCATCGGCGGGGCCGGAGGGGCTCGTGCCCCCCGTCGGAACCGGGGGTGCGCTCGCGGCCAGGCATCTGGAGCAGGCAGCACTCGCCGCATCGGCCGCTGGCACGATGCTGCCCGCAGAGGTAGTGGAAGCGGTGGCCCACGCCGCCGCGGCATCACGCACGCAGGCGGGTGGCGCCAATGCGCTCGACCCGTCCGGCGCCGCGCGCGCGGTCCGCCGCGAGGTCGCCGCAGTTCGAGGACTCGCCACACACTCCATGCGCCGCGACGAGGTCTGGGAGGTCATGCGCCTCGGCACATACCTGCCACGTGCTGCCTGGATGAGTGCGCTCCTGATGTCGTGCGCCCGCGTGGCGACCGCGCACCCGGCATCAGCCGACGCCGCATGGAATGCCGCCGCGCGCGTGGCGGGCAGGCATGGAGACGGCAATGTGCCGGCGGCGACGGTGCCTGCCGCACTGGTCATGGATGACCGTGCCCCGGTCGCCGTTGCGTATTGCGTTGAGGAGGTGGCGGCGGCGCTCTTCGAGCTCTCACGCCGTGGGGCGGCTGACGCGGCCGCCCTCGCACTTGCGCGCGCAACAGCGGCGCGGCTGGCCCACCCGGACCTGCGTGACGAGATCAACGATGACCCCGTCATCGCCATGGGCGGCGTGCTGAACGCGATCGGCGCGCTGGCATTCGGCGCCGTGCCCAGCCTGCGGGACATACCCTGACCGGTCGAGGGCGCCGCCCTCGTGACAGTCTCCATCATGGTCGCGGCGGCGGCGTGGCTGTGGCCCATCGCGGCGATGGCCTAGGCTGTGGGCATGTGGCCGCTCGGACCATCGCGTGTTGATGCCATCGCCTGGGGCGCCGCCGTGGTGCTCGCCCTGATCGGCACGGTCATCGCGTGGGCGATGGGCGCCCGCCTTGGCGCCGCACTGACCTTGGGCGTCATCATTCTCATCGTGGTCGTTATCGCGTGGCTGATCGTGGATGCCCGTGGCCACGGCCAGAACTCACTGCCGTCCCCGGGCGACGACTGACGTGACCCACGCCGCACCCGGGCCATCCGCAAGGCGGTGGCTCGGTGTGCGCGAGCGCACACTCGACCCCGGCAGGCGCACCCTCACCACGGGCGAGGCCGCTGCGCTGCTTGGGGTGAGCATCCCGACGATTCGACTGTGGGCCGATACTGGCCACGTGCCATGCCATCGCACCAGCGGCGGCCATCGCAGGTTCGAGGTGGAGGAACTACGTGACTGGCTCCGCGGCTCGGGCGCACCGCCGCCACGCGCAGTCCGCGCCGCTGCCACACAGGTGGACTTTCTGCCCTGCCCGCGCATGGCACGGGTCATCACAAGCGCCATTGATGCAATTGCCCTGCGCTCCATCGCGCATGAGGACGCTGGCCCCGACCTCCCGGTGCCCCTGCCGTCCCATCTGCGTGCACGTGAAGAGGCCGCGCGCTACGTGCGGCCTCTGGCGCGGGCCCTTGAGTTGGGGCGGCTCGCGCAACTGGAGGATCGTGCCGAGGTAGTCGGCCTCCGAGGCACCCTGCGTGGACAGGAGGTTGAGGTGTTCATCCGTGACCGACGTCTGTCAACAGCCATGGCCGCCGAGGCCGAGATCGCGATCGGTGGCGGAGCCGACGTTGAAGAGCACGGCCTGGCTACCCTCCACTCGGTCGTCGAGCACATCACCGCCGCGCTTGTGCGTGGGCTCGCCAGTCTCGCGACCACGGGAGCCGAGCCGCCGGACCTGCCGCTCCACTCGGACGGATAGGCCAGAAAATACCAACGGCCCTCCGAAGAGAGCCGTTGGGTGAGCGAGCCGTAAGCCGGATTCTGTCGTGGACAGTCATCCATCTGGGACGCCCGTTACCGAACGCCTCATGCGGCCTACCTGGGACTGGGCGAGCAACCCGTAGCGTCCCGACTTGGCCTTGCACCGAATGGGGTTTACCCAGCCGGCCTGTCACCAGACCGCTGGTGCGCTCTTACCGCACCGTTTCACCCTTACCCCCCCGATCGCTCGGCGAGGCGGTTTCGTTTCTGTGGCACTTTCCCTCGGGTTTCCCCGGCTGGCCGTTAACCAGCATTCTGCTCTGCGGTGTCCGGACTTTCCTCGAGGCCGAGGCCCCGCGACTGCCTAGCTCGCCCCGTTACGGTAGCGCGGAACCCACACCAACCGGTAGCGCCACGACGCATCACCGACGGCGCACGGCCACGGCGCTTGATGGAGGCCGTACGCGATTGGTGCGTCCCGCCGTGGCCGGGGCGCGCATCAGAGGTCTCGCATCACCCCGACGACGCGACCGATCACCTTGATGTCGGGGCTGCGGATGGGCTCGTAGGCCTCATTCTCCGCCTCGAGACGCACGCCGCCGGGCTCACGGAAGATGCGCTTCACCGTTGCCTCGTCCTCGACAAGCGCCACCACGATCTGCCCATCGCGCGCGGTGTCCTGCTGTTTCACGGCAATCAGGTCGCCGTCCAGGATTCCCGCGTTGATCATCGAGTCGCCCTTCACGCGCAACAGGTAGTCGGCGGCGAACGGCGCCGGAACATAGTCCTCCACGTGCTCCTCGGCGAGCAGGGGCGCGCCTGCCGCCACCGCACCCACAAGCGGCAGCGACGACTCGGAGCGATGCTCAGCAGACTTGGTGCGTCCTCCGCCTTTCAAGCCCACCAACATGGCCCGCGGCTTGGATGGATCGCGCCGCAGATGCCCCCCGTCTTCCAACTTCTCGAGGTGCCGGTGCACGGTGGAGGGCGATGCCAACCCCACACCGGCCCCGATCTCGCGAACGGTGGGCGGGTACCCGTGCCGCGCGACGTGACCCTCAATGAAGGCGAGGATCTCCGCCTGCCTGCCCGTCGGTGCCTCAGCCATTCCGCAGAACTCCCCGGTTGGTGACGTCGAACTGGTGTTCGCCACGATACCACGGGCTCCTGCTGCTACATTGCCCGGCGCTGTCTGGAGCTTGGATGGCCATACGTGCGGTCGTGGCGGAACTGGTAGACGCGCAAGGTTGAGGGCCTTGTGACCCCTAGGGTCGTGGAGGTTCAAGTCCTCTCGGCCGCATTGGAAGCAACAACGACGAAGCCCCGCCGTATGGCGGGGCTTCGTCGTTTCAGGCGTCATGCGCCGGGGGGCGCCGTTCGGTTCAGGCTACCCAAAGATCCATTCGACGACCTGCACGGTCCAAGCGATGGCGTACATGCTGAGCACACCAATCAGGTACAGGACGATGCCGACGATTATGACGGCGATCAGGGCGCCGGCGAACCGGACGGGCAGCGAGCGAGCGATTGACATGTTCACGCCGAGAACTCTACCTGTGCGTGCGGCAACGGGTCGGACCATTGCGATGGGCTGATCGTCCCGGGCCCGCACATCGCTAGAGCGCGCGGCCGAGCAGGTAGGTGGTGATGAAGAACAACATCGCCACAACGACGGTGATGCGTGTGAGGTTCTTCTCGACGATGGCCGACGATCCGCCAGACGAGGACGACGAACCGCCCACGCCGAAGGCGCCGGAGAGGCCCGCATCCTTACCGCTGTGCATCAGGACGAATGCAACCAGCAGCACGCAGAGCAGACAATGGATAACGACGAGAAACGCAATCACGGCGCGGGAGACTAGCCGATGCGGTCTCCATACACGGCAACACTTTCGGCGCGCAACATGCGAGCCTTCATGGCAGTGCCGCCAGCCGAGTACGCCCCCAGCCAGCCGTCAGCCCGAATCACCCGGTGGCAGGGGATGATCACGGGTACCGGATTGGCCGCCATAGCCGAGCCCACCGCGCGCGCCGCGCCTGCGCTGCCCGCCGCGTGGGCGAGGTCGGCATACGTGACCACCTGACCCGCCGGAATGCGAGTGCATGCCTTTAGCACCCTCCCACGGAAGCCCCCCGGCATGGCGCGCCAGTCCACCTCGGTGAGTACGGTCGCGCCATCCGGACCATCGCTTTCGCGCAGACCCAGAGCGCGCGCCGTGGTCACCACCTCGGCGCGGCGCGCGCCCACCGCCACCAGCCCGCGGTCGGTCCATGCCGCCCAGCGCTCGCCGTGCGGCGTGACGATTCGCCCCACAATGGCCATGTTCGTCCCCGGTGCCACCAAGCGATCGTCGCACATGGGCGTAATTCGGCACACTTGCAGCCGTGACCGGAGAACTGCTCAACCCACCCGACGCCGCACACTGCTTCGTGTGCGGATCGGACAACGCATCCGGCCTCGGCCTGCACGTGTTCCGAGATGGCACGGATGTGGTCGCCACGTTCATCCCCGAGGAGCGCTTCCAGGGGTGGGCCGGCCGTCTGCACGGCGGCGTCATCGGCCTGCTCGTGGATGAGATGCTCGTGTACGCGGGCGCCCCCCATGACCTGTGGGGTATGACCGCCAAGGTGCGCTACTGGCTGCGAAAGCCCATTCCGCTCGAGGGCGTGGAACTCACGTTGCGCGGTCGACTCACCCAGCGGAGCGGCCAGGGCTTTCGCGCGGTGGTGAGCGTGCACTCGGGCGAGCTGCTCGTGGCCGAGGGTGAAGGCCTGTGTGTACTCAGGAATGTGGCTGCTGACGCCGACTAGCATCGGCGACCGTTCTGACCGCACCAATCGGAGGGCTGCACACATGACGCTGATCCGCCTGGGTCACAGCCCCGACCCCGACGACGCGTTCATGTTCTACGCGCTCGCGAAGGGCCTCATCCCCACCGGCGAGTTCACGTTCGAGCATGTGCTCCGTGACATCGAGACGCTCAACCGCTGGGCCATCGAGGGGCGCCTCGAGGTGTCCGCCATCTCCATCCACGCGTACGCGACAGTGGCCGACAGGTACCGCCTGCTGCCGCACGGCGCCTCCATGGGCGAGCAGTACGGCCCCATGGTTGTGGCCCGCGAGCAGCTGGACCCGGCCGACCTGCCACGCCTGAAGGTGGCCATCCCCGGTACCCTTACCAGTGCATTCTTGGAACTGCAGCTCGCGGTAGGTCGCATCGAGAACCCGATGATCGTGCCCTTCGACCGCATCCTCGACGTGGTGGCCGACGGCACTGCGGACGCGGGCCTCGTCATCCACGAGGGGCAACTCACCTATGAGGCCCAGGGTCTGGTGAACGTGCTCGATCTGGGAACGTGGCGGCACGAGTTGACCGGTGGCCTTCCCCTGCCTCTCGGCGGCAATGTGGTGCGCCGCGATCTGGGCGACGACACCATGATCACTCTCTCGCAGGTCCTCAGGGAGAGCATCCAGTACAGCCTCGATCATCGCGAGGGCGCGCTGGCCTACGCCGCCGAGTATGGCCGCGGTCTGGACGACGACCTGAACGACCGCTTCGTGAGCATGTACGTGAACCAGCGCACCCTCGACTATGGCGACGACGGCCGCGAGGCGGTGCGCGAGTTGCTACGCCGTGGCGTGGAGGCGGGCATCATTGACCACGAGGTGCCCGTTGACTTCGTCGAGGGCTGACGGCGTGGCACACAGGGACTGGGACGCGGAGATTGACGCGTGGACCGAGCGGTTCCGCGACATCCCCGACCCCCCGCCCGTGTTCGCGCGCGCGATCCGCGACGGGTGGGACCCCGCCGAGCGCCAGGCACTTGCCGCTGACGCCGAGGCGTACGCCATCCGCCATGCAGGCTGGATGAACGAGATCACGACCGCGGGTTGGGATCTGGTGCGCCTTGACATACGCGACCCGTGCGGCGCTTGCGCCCGGTACAGCGGCGCCCCCTATTCCGCCACCGGCGCCACCCCTGATCTGCCGGCTCCGCCGCCGCTTCCCATCTGCCCGGCGTGCCGCCACACACTCAACCTGCTTACGCCGTTCTTCATGCAGAGCGTGGGAATCCATCCCGATGATCTTGCCGCCGACGCGGTCCCATACGAGCCGTTCGAGGACTGACCACATGACCGGCGCCACACCCCAGCCCGAGCCCGTCACATTCCGCGAGTTGCTGGCCCGCGCCTGGTCCATGTACCGCACCGAGCCCTGGCTGTTCATCGCCCTCGCGGCGGTCACGGTCATCCCCGTGGGCATCCTGAGGGCAATCGCCACAGGCGCAGCCACCGAGACCCCGAGTGCCGGGCGCGCCGTGGCCATCATCCTCATCGCGGTCATTCCGGCCCTGCTGTTGCTGCCGGTGAGTGGCGCCGCCGTCTCCGTGGCCGTTCTACGCCGTCTGGTGGGTGACCGCGTGGGCGTCGGTGCATCCCTCGAGCGGGTGGGACTGCGCTTCTGGATCCTGTTCGCCGCGCTGGTGTTGGTGACCCTCGGTGTGCTGGTCGGTCTGTTCGCCCTCGTCATCCCGGGCATCTTCCTCGCCATCCTGTGGCTGTTCACGGGCCAGGTGGTGGTGATCGAGGGCAAAGGCATCACCGATGCACTGCGCCGCAGTCAGGACCTCGTGCGCGGATCTTGGTGGACCGTATTCGTCGCCTACCTGCTCATCACAGTGGTCACGGCGATGGCCCAGATCATCCTCGGCATCATCGGCACACTCGTCTTTCTGCCGCTTGATGGCGCCCTGGCCTCCACGGCCGTTGGCATCTGGAGCACGCTCACCCAGTTGATCGTGGAGCCCTTCATGCTCATCGCCATCGCACTGCTGTACGCCGATCGCTGTATCCGCCACGACGGTTCCCTGCCAACTCTGGAGTCGTAGGGGAACACCACGGTCACCGGGCGACCGGCGGGGTCCAGATGCGTTGATGGAGCGTCATGCTTCGAATGTATGAAGGAACCATGACGGGGTTGGATCGCCCATTCCCAAAGGGGAAAACGTGGGCGTCTTTACCGTTCCGCCACATCCGGTGGGCCAGACCTCAATATTGGGGACACCAATTCTTACCGGTGACCTCACAGGCCTCTTACAACCTGCTGCGAGATTGTCCCTATGGCCACTCTCACACCAGTCCTCACCATCCCGTCCGCCGCACTCGGGGACACACTGCGGCCCTCGCTCTCGCGCCAGGACCTCTTCGACGGGATTCCTCGACGGGACCTCGATCTTCTCGACGCCAAGTTGCCGCTCGTGCGGTGGCCGCGTGAGGACGAGGCCCCACCCGCGCTGACGCGCGGTGACCACGTGTACCTCGTTCGTCAGGGACGCATCGCCCTCTACGACTCACCCGGCGATGGGCCGGACATCATGACCACCATCGTCGAGCCGGGTGCGGTGTACTCATCGCTTGGCTTCGGCTTCGCGCCACGCGCGACGGCCCTTCAGATGAGCGCTGTCACACCGATCCCGGTTCACGCCATCGAAGCACTCATCACCCGCTACCCGCGCTTCGGCGTCAATCTGGCCGTCGCCCTCTCGGGCCGACTCGTCAACCTGCGGGAGACGGTCGGAATCGTGTCGGAGATGCGTGTGGAGGATCGCCTGCGTCGCAGGCTGCACCAGATCGCCGAGCAGATCGGCACGGCCGCCCCTGAGGGCGTCCGCATCGGCCTCGACCTCACGCATGCCCAGTGGGCCTCGCTCATCGGTGCCTCGCGTGAGGCGGTGACCACCGCCTTCGGCAAGTTGCGTACCGCCGGTGAGGTGGAGATGGACGGCCGCGCGATCACCATCCCTTGGGATGCGATGCGCGCCGCGGGCGAGCCCGCCGCATTGGCGAGTTAGCACCACTGGTAGAACAACAACGGCGCTCGGCAGCCAGGCGCCGTTGTTGTAACTGCCGGCCTCGCATCACGTCGCGGCACACGGCATTATCCTGATGTGCCTTCACAGCGCAGCCCATCGTCGCAACCGCGACCGCCCCGACGACGTCCACCCACGCGGAAGCGCCGCGGCAACCCGATCATCATCGGCATCGTGGCCATCGTCCTGGTCACGGCCGCCATCGGCCTCGCAACGCGCGGTGGGGACAGCCAATTCACCAAAGCCACGGCCGACCCTGTCATCCCCGCGGTCACCGTGCCAGATGCCACGTCCATCGCCGGCCAACTTGGTCCGCGCGATCAAGAACTGGTGAGCATCGGCCAGAAGGGCGTCAGCATCCATCGCGCCGGTGGGCGCCGAAAGACCGTGGCCCTGACGTTCGATGACGGCCCGGGCAAGGACACGCCAGCGATCCTGGCCATCCTCAAGCAGACCAATGTGCCCGCCACGTTCTTCGTGGTTGGCAGGGAGGTACAGGCCAACCCGCAGATAGTGGCGCAGCAGGTGGCTGGCGGGCACCAGATCGGCATCCACACCTGGAACCATCCGGACATGACCAAATTGTCGGCTGCGAAGCAGCAGAGGGAGATCATCGATACCCAGAATGCGGTCATCAACGCCACCGGTATCGCCAGCCGCCTCTTCCGGGCCCCCTACGGCGCCGTCAGCCCCTCGGTCATCGCCGCGGCCGAGAAGAACAAACTGCTCTCCGTCCTCTGGGACGGCGATGCCAACGACTGGCAGAACCCAAACGCCGCCACCATCGCGCAGCGGGTGCTCTCACGGGTATCGCCGGGCGCGATCATCCTCATGCACGATGGTGGCGGCGACCGGGCCAATACCGTCGCGGCGCTCCCAACGATCATCAAGGGCCTCAAGCAACGGGGCTATGAGTTCGCCACGGTCGGAGACTTGGTGGTCTCCGACCCGCCCACGGCCAATGACATGTCCGTCGACAATAGGGGCGTCAGCGAGTAACAGGTGCGCGGGCCTTTAGGAACGACGGGTCGCCGCCACGATTCACGGGCGTGATCTCGCACAGATTCGTGCGCGGGCATCGAGATCGTGGGTCTGGTCGTCCGCCACCAGCACGTCTCTGGCATGCGGGCCGTCATCGAGCAGCACCTCTCGGGCGGCTGAGTCGGGCTTGGCATGCCCGCCGAGGTTGGAGGTGACCACGTGATCACCCGCATCGCCGAGACCCGTGGTGGCATGCACCGGCTCCAACCATTCGTCCGATGACTGGAGATGACCACGATGCCGGCAACCGCGCACCATTCCGCCACGCGTACCGGAATGGTGCGCGGGCGGAAGTCGAGAACGCGGGCGCGCTCATCGGGCGCGGGAATTGGAACGCCCCGGTGCTACCGCAGCTCGGGCTCCACTAGGAGGTCGCCCCACTGGTCATCGCGGACAGTGCCCTCGATCAGTTCGCGTACCACGTGCGGGTCGGCCCCCGGTACTCGGCTGCCGGGTCCGAGACGGTGGGCATGAGCGAGTCAAGGAGGTCGGCCCCGGGGTCTGTCCCCATGGCGTGGCGTCAAGAGGTCGGTGCTGCCGCCGCGCGGATGGCGGCCGCGCCGCTCGATACCTTTGCCACCGCGACGTCGAGCGCCGCGATGTCCCCTGCCCTTGCGGCGCTGGCGGCCTCGCGGAGTGCGCCCGCCAGCGCCACGTCAAGCGGGGCGATGGACGTGCGCTGCGTCTCGAGCCGCTGGTCGTCAAGGCGGGCAGCCGAGAGCTGCTGCGCGACCTGCCCGGCACGGGTGGCAGCGGCGGTCAGGCCGGGGGCGGCGGCCTTGGCCTGCGCTGCCGTGAGGCCGGAGGGCAGGGCCGCGAGCCGGATGCTGGCCGCGCGCGCAGCGGCCACGGCCTCGCGCACCAGGGCGAGGTAGCGCGCGGGACTCACGGTCGTGCCCGGCGCGACGGCATCTGTGGGTACCGGTTGATGGGCGCCGCCGCACCCCGCAAAACCGGCGGCGGACAGCCCGGTGGCACCGATCAGGATGAGGGCGACAATGCGATGGATGGGAGCCCCTTCAGCTGGTTGAGAAGTACGGTCGTAGCGGCCTTGAGCCCTCGGTGCCCTTGGGCATTAATGGCAGCACGCACCTGCCGCATGGTCTGCGCGATGGGACCCACTGCGGCCAGTAGACGCTTCTGCTCGGCCGCCAGCGCGGGGTCACCCAGATGGATGGCCGAAAAGCGATGCAACTCGCGGACCATGTCGTCCACGAGACCATCCACCTCGATGCGTGCGGGCTGCGCGCCTGTGCCCTCAAGCGTCACGGTGGCCACCACCCCCATGCGCTGCAGGGGCTGCACAAGCCGGGTGACGGCATCAACAAAGGCCGCGGGCGATGTGGTCTGCGCCCGCACAGAATCGTCGCCCGACCCGCACCCGGCGAAGGCCAGTGCGCTGAGGGCAAGCACACTGGCGGTCGTTGCCACGCGCCCGATCATGAACCGAAGCCTACGGGCCGGTCCGGGTGATCGAGCGGTGGCCGGTCGCGCGGGCGCCAGGCCCCCGGAGCCCAGGATGCCCCACTCGGTGCATTGACCACACCCCGTCCGATGTGGCGTGATCGGGTCGGTAGGCTCCGGCCGTCGTTCGACACGGAGCCCCACGTGACCCAGCCTGCAGCGCCTGAACTGTGCATCGCCACCATTCGCACCTTGGCGATTGACGCCATCAACAAGGCGAATTCCGGGCACCCCGGTGCCCCCATGGGCCTCGCGCCCGTCGCGTGGCGCATCTTCGAGGGCCAACTGCGCCACGCACCGGCCAACCCCGCATGGCCCAACCGCGACCGCTTCGTGCTGTCGGCCGGCCACGCCTCGGCGCTGCTGTACGGGCTGCTGCACCTCACCGGGTACGACCTCACAATTGACGACCTGAAGCAGTTCCGCCAGTGGCACAGCCGTACACCGGGCCACCCCGAGTTGGGGGTAACCGCCGGCGTTGAGGTGACCACTGGCCCACTGGGCCAGGGGTTGGCCGACGCCGTTGGCATGGCCCTTGCCGAGCGCATGCTGGCGGCCGAGTTCAACCGCCCCGGCCACGACGTGATCGACCACCACACGTGGGTGATCTGCTCCGATGGCGACCTGATGGAGGGCATCTCGCACGAGTCGGCCTCGCTCGCCGGGTTCCTCCAACTCGATCGTCTGGTGGTGGTGTACGACGACAACCGTGTGACCCTCGACGGCCCCGCTTCGATGTCACTCGGCGATGACGTCACCGGGCGCTTCACGGCCTACGGGTGGCGGGTGCTCGAGATCCACGACGGCAACGACGTGGCCGAGATCGGGCGAGTCCTGTACGAGGCCCGCACCTGTGACGGCAGGCCCACGCTGGTGCGCTGCCACACGCACATCGGTTTCGGCGCCCCGGGTGTGCAGGACACCAACAAGGCGCATGGCGCGCCGCTTGGCGAGGAGCAAACACGCCTCGCCAAGCAGGCGTACGGGTGGCCGGAGGATGCCGAGTTCCTCGTTCCCGATGAGGTGGCCGCATGGGCACCGGTACTGCGTGCGCGCGGCGCCGGGTACGTGGCCGACTGGGATGCCGCCATGGCGTCGTACGCCGCAGACTTTCCTGCCGAGGCCGGGGAACTGCGCCGGCGTCTGTCAGGCGATCTACCCGAGGGCTGGGACCGGGACCTGCCCGAGTTCCCGGTGGGCGAATCGCCCGCCACCCGCGTGTCGTCAGGGCAGACACTCAATGTCCTGGCCGCCCGCATCCCCGAACTGGTGGGTGGTGCTGCTGATCTGTCCTCATCCACCAACACCATCATCAAGGGTGGGGGCGATGTGGCCCCGGGGGCGTACTCGGGGCGCAACCTGCACTTCGGCGTGCGTGAGTTCGGCATGGCTGCGGCGCTCAACGGCATGGCGGCACACGGCGGGTTCCGCGTCTTCGGGTCCACCTTCATGATCTTCTCGGACTACATGAAGAACGCCGTCCGCATGGCGTCACTCATGCACCTGCCGGTCATCTTCGTGTTCACACACGACTCGGTTGCCGTGGGCGAGGACGGCCCCACGCACGAGCCCATCGAGCAGTTGGCAGCGCTGCGCGCGATTCCGGGTCTGGTGACGCTGCGCCCGGGGGATGCCCACGAGACCGCAGCCGCCTGGTGCGTGGCCATCACGCGTCGGGATGGCCCCACCGCGCTGGTGCTCACCCGGCAGGGGCTTCCGACGCTCGATATTGATCCACCCGTGTCACTGGGCGGCTACGTGTTGGCGCCGGGCGACGACGTGGCCATCATCGCGACCGGGTCAGAGGTGTCGCTGGCGCTCCAGGCGCGCGACCTGCTGGCGAGTGACGGCGTGTCGGCCCGGGTGGTGAGCATGCCGTCGTGGGAACTGTTCGCTGCCCAGAATCAGGCCTACCGCGACGAGGTGCTGCCGCCGTCCATCCTCGCCCGTGTGGGGGTGGAAGCCGCATCGCCCTTCGGATGGGAGCGCTTCACGGGAACCTACGGCCGCATTGTGGCGATCAACCGCTTCGGTGAGTCGGCGCCCGGAGCCCTGGTCCTGGAGCGTCTGGGTATGACCGCCGAGGCCGTGGCCGATGCCGCACACGCATCAATCGCAACCGTGAAGAGCGCATGAACCTCATCATGCGGCCCGGCCCCGCAGCCGGATTGGTGGAGGACGCCATCGCCGACGCCGAGGGGCGCGGGCTGGTGGGGCATGTCCGAGCCGGCGACCCGTCGGCATGGGGGGCGCACGCCGATGCGGCGCGCGACTGGATGGGCTGGCTGCATGCGCCTGAGGCCATGCGGCCCCACCTGCCCGCCATCAACGCGCTAGTGGCCTCATGCGATGCGGACGGCATCCGCCATGCACTCGTGCTGGGCATGGGTGGATCGAGCCTGTCGCCCGAGGTGACCCGCCGCACGTTCGGACACGGGGGTGGCATCGAGGTGCGCATCCTCGACTCCACCGACCCGGTCACCGTCGCGGCCATCACCGACGGTGTGGACCCGGAGCGCTGCCTCGCCATCGTCTCGTCGAAGAGCGGCACCACGGCGGAACCGCTGGCCTTCGCCGCGCACGTTGGTCAGTGGATGCAGGACGCCATGGGCGCCGCCTTCCGCGACCGCTTTGTGGCCATCACCGACCCGGGAACCCCCCTGGCCATCCGCGCCGCGAACGAGGGCTGGCGAATGGTCGCTGAGAACCTGCCCGACGTCGGTGGGCGCTTCTCAGCCCTCACGCTGTTCGGTCTCATTCCCATGGCGCTCGCCGGCGTGCCCATCGCCATGGTGCTCGATCGTGCCGAGGCCGCACGCGACGGCTCCGACGGCCCCCGGCTCGGGGTCGCGCTGGCCGCCCTGGCACGTGCCGGGCGCGACAAGCTGACGATCGTGGCCGAGCCGGGCATCGGCTCGTTCGGCCTGTGGGCCGAACAATTGGTGGCAGAAAGTCTGGGCAAGGAGGGCCAGGGCATCATCCCCATCGCCAACGAACCCGTGGGTGATGCCGGTGAGTACGGCTTCGACCGCGTCATCCTGCACCTGCGCCTGACGGGCGAGTTCGACGCCGACGTTGCCGCCATCGGCGCATCGGGCATCCCGGTGTTCGTGCTCGATCTGGATGAGCCACTGGACGTGGGTGCGCTCTACATGACGCTGGAACTCGCTATCGCAACCGCTGGTGCCGAGATGGGGATCAACCCGTTCAACCAACCCGACGTGCAGGCTGCGAAGGATTCCGCCAGTGCCGCACTGGCCGCTCTGGGCGGTATCCCCACGGACCAGCGCGAGGAGCCCGAAGCCATCACCCGGGCCATCGACATGCTGGAGCGCGGTGATTACCTGGCGCTCTTGGCATTCACCACGCCCACCCCAGGCGGCGAGCGCCACATGCAGGCCATCCGCACCGCCGTGCGACGCCGCACCAAGGCGGCGGCGACGGCTGGCTGGGGGCCGCGCTTCCTGCACTCCACCGGGCAGTTGCACAAGGGAGGGCCGGGGTCCGGCGTATTCGTGCAGTTCCTCGGGGCAGGCAGCCCTGACCTGCCTATCCCCGGGCAGGACCACACATTCGGCGACCTGCTTCATGCGCAGGCCATCGGTGATGCCGCGGCCCTCACCGCACGCGGCCGGCGTGTGGTGCGGATTGACCTTGGAGATGACCCCGAGGCCGGGCTCGCACGCGCCGCGCGGGCGGCGGGCGCCTAGCCCAGCGCTGCCACGGCGGCATCGACGTCGGCCACCACGGTGACCATCGCCAGGTCGTCGGGACCCACCACGAGCGCATTCCCCATGGTCTGAAGCACCTCGGCCCACCCGGGCCCCACAACGACGAGCGGTTTACGTGGCACGTGGCGGTTCTGCATGAGATTCCATGCCACGGTGATCTCGGCGAGCGTGCCGACGCCACCAGCGACGGCGATCCAAGCATCGGCGTCCAGCAGCATGGCAAGACGCGCAAACAGGTCATCGGCGCGCCGCTCCTCATGCACCCAACCGTTGACGACCCGCCCCTCTGGACCCGGGAGCGTGATGCCCACCACGTGTGCGCCCACCCCATGGGCGCCTCGCGAGACCGCCGCCATCACGCCGTCATGACCGCCCGTGGCCACCTCCCACCCCGCCTCACCCAACAGCCGCCCCAGTCGCTGTGCCGCCACCGCATCGGGGTGATCGGCGTCAAGGCGCGAACTGCCGAAGACGGCGACCACCCGGCTCATGTACCGACCGTATCGGGAGCGAGTATCTCGATGAGCCGACGTGTGTCCGGCTGCGCGCCGAGTCGGGTCACGCTCTGCACCAGCGCCCTGACCGACGGCGCGTCGGGTCCCTTGCGTGCCACCAGATTGCGCAGTCGCGTGGCGGGGTCAATGCGTTCACCGTGAGATCCGGTGAGCAGGTCAGACACATCGAGCAGATCAAGCAGGCCTCGGTCGGGGCCGGTGGGCACGGGGAACTCCCGCTCAACCGATGGCAGCCCCAGCAGCTCTGCACGCACTGCGGCACCCGAGTGGTGGGCGACCAGACGTGCCATCCGCTCGTGACCGGCGCGACGCAGCGCACGGGCGCCGGTCACCGGGTGAAAGCCATCGTCCAGCGCATAGCCGATGTCGTGCACCCAGGCGGCGGCCAGCAGCCGACCGCGCTCGTCTGCGGGCAAGCTCACGGTTCGCGCGGTACGGGCCGCCTGTTGCGCCACTCCGCGGGCGTGCTCATACCGGTCCGGCCTCGCGAGTGCCTCGTAGAGGGCGTGGGCACCACGCGGGTCGCCCGCAGCCCTCCACATCGCGGGGGTCACGACCACAGGCGAATGGCCTCGTCCACGACCTCATGCCCCTCACGGTCCGCGCGGGCGCGCTCCTCGTCATCCACCTCGGGCTCCGGGTCGTCCATGAGCCGCTCCGTCAGGTCCACGCGATCAGTGCGCTCCCGGGCAATGGTCAGCCAGTCGGCGGGAATGGCCTCCGGCAGCACCGTGCCGGTCATCTCGGCGAACAGTAGGGCCCATGCACGGGGCAGCACGTCCACGTTGTAACCGCCGCCGCCCAGGGCGATCCAGCGCCCGTCCGTGATCTCATCGGCCATCTGATGCAGCACCCGCCATAGCCGCGGGAAGGTGGCCATGCGCACCTGCAGGTGCGCCAGCGGGTCCTGGTGGTGCGGATCAACCCCATCCTGAGTGACGATGATGTCGGGAGCGAAGGCACGCACGGCGGGCACGATGACCTCCTCGATTGCACGCATGTATGGGCCGTCGCCGGAGTATGCGGGCAACGGGATATTGACCGACGTCCCCATGCCCGCCGCGACGCCACGCTCGTCGAGATTGCCCGTACCAGGAAAGAGGTAGCGGCCGCTCTCATGCACCGAGCACGTGAGCACGCGCGGGTCGTCGTAGAAGATGAACTGTGTGCCATCGCCATGGTGCACATCCACATCGACATACGCCACGCGCTGGGCCCCGGCGTCGAGAAGCGCCTGAATGGCGACGGCGGCGTCGTTGTAGATGCAGAATCCGTTCGCCTTGTTAGCAAAGGCGTGGTGCAGCCCGCCAGCGGCCGAGAAGACCCGCGTGGCGCGTCCCTCCCACACTTCCATGGCCGCGGTGACGGACGCTCCACACACCGCCACGGCCGCCTCGTGCATTCCGGCGAATGCGGGCGTGTCCCCGCTCGCCGCCAGGCCCCACATGCCCGCCTCAAACGCATGGGCCAGCGCGGGCTGCTCGCTGTACCGGCGCACCTGGGCCATGTACGCAGGGGTATGCACCCGGCCTATCAGTTCCTCATCCCCCGCCCCCGGCACCAGCACGGTGACGTCAGGGCGATCCAGCATGCCCAAACTGCGTATGAGATCAATCGCGAGCTCGCGGTTGACGGGTGCGAGCGGGTGGTCGGTGCCGAGGTCATACCCGGCCAGCCCTTGGCGATCGACGAAGGCGGTTGTGCTCATCAGTTCGAAGGCTAGACCGGGACCGGTGCCTAAAACTCCTGCTCAGTCGGGCGCATGATGATCTCGTTGATCGTCACATGGTGTGGCTGCTCAAGCGCGTAGAGCACGGCGCGTGCCACATCGGCGGGCAGCAGCGGCGAACCACCCGGCGGTTCGTCGTAGAACGCGGTGTCCACGGTGCCCGGGGCGATGAGGGTGACGCGGACGCCCGTGCCGTGCAGGTCCTTGCGGGCGGCCTCGGCCATCGCCGTGACGGCCGATTTGGTGCACGAGTACAGCGAACCCGTCCCCACCTGACGACCGGACACGGACCCCATGAGCATCACGTGACCCTGCGTGTCCGTCAATGCCGGAATGCATGCGCGCAGGGTGAGCGCCGCGCCATAGACGTTGGTGAGCACCATGTCCTTCCAATGCTCCGGGCTCTCGCTCATGAACCCGCGCGTGGCACCGAACCCCGCGTTCGCGAGCACGGCGTCCAAACGCCCGAAGGCCTCGAGCCCAGTGGCGGGAATGCGCTGCACGTCATCCCATTCAGTGACATCCACCGTGACGGCGACTGCGTGCTCCACCCCACCGAGCTCGGCGACGAGGTCATTCAGCAACCGGGTACGGCGGGCACAGACCACGACCCGCCAGCCCTCGGCCACCGCCGCGCGGGCCACCTGCGCGCCAATGCCAGCGGATGCTCCCGTGATGGCCAGCACGCGTCCATCACCGGCTATCTGGTCACCGGCTATCGGGTCACCACCAACGTGTAGCCGGAGCGACCCGATATGCCGCGCACTTCCACGAACCAGCGACCGGTGCGCGATGCCACATACCCAAGGCGTGGCGATCGGGACGCCGTGCGGGTGGCCGTGGCGGGCGTGAACCTGCGCCCGGCCACGCTGCGCGTGCCCGGTGCCCAGACGGCAAGATGCATGCGTGCCCCGCCGGCGTTCGCCACCCGCAGGCGCACCGACTGTCCCTTGCGCAGGGTCACGGGATACACATCGCGCGGATCGTTGTGGGCATCAATGCTGGCCCGCACCGTGACGGCGCCAGTAATGGCGATCGCGGCCTCCCCCATCACTTGGGCGACGTCATCATTGACCTCGGTGGGATCATCGGGGGGCAGGGGCATGGTCACCGCCGCCGCGGCATTGAT
>Ga0105054_10000594_pt1 | contig 57356 bp, 59 predicted proteins | sample BON02_FD_78091 | JGI IMG/M metagenome (GOLD analysis project Ga0105054, IMG submission 78091) | Freshwater microbial communities from Lake Bonney liftoff mats and glacier meltwater in Antarctica - BON-02 (megahit assembly) | ecosystem: Environmental > Aquatic > Freshwater > Ice > Glacier...
ACGTGTCGCCCGTCGCCCCCAACGACGTCGCGGGCATGACCAGCACCCCAAGCGCCCCGATCAGCGTGGCGCATGCGATGACAAGCCACCGCAGGGGGGTCGCAACCAGACGCTGCCCGCGCGTCTGGGGGTGGCGGTCTGACGATGCAGCGGGCCAAGTGTGCATGTGAAGAGGCCTTTTTGGTGCCTGCCAGTTGCCGGCGTCAACTCATCCGGCGCAGATCACGCACATTCTTACCGAATACGCAGGTATGTCGCAAGACATCGTGGTGTCCCGCTAAAAGGGCACCCATATCGACGACCCCCGGCCGTTCCTGCGACGGTGACCCCCTGTGCCCCGGGGATCAGGTGAACGGCGGCTCAGGGAGGCTCGCGACGCACAGCGTGACGGAGGGGAACCGCGTGCGCCTTCTCGGGCGTTCACAGCGCGTGTGGGGACACCTAGGTCAGGAGTCTTTCAGGAAGCTGGGAACGTCGAGGACGTCGTCGGAGACGTCAAACGAGGTGCGCTCCGCACGCCGCGGCGGGGCCGGGCGCTCGCTGCTGGCGGTGGTGCGGCCAAATGCCGGGCGCTCCCGCTCCTGACGCCGCTCCCGGGCCGAATCGCGGTGGCCATCGTCAAAGCCCGTGGCGATAACCGTGACGCGCACGTTGTCGCCCAGGGTCTCATCAACAACCGTGCCGAAGATGACGTTGCAGTCTGGGTCAGCCGACTCGCGAACGATGCCCGCGGCCTCGTCCACTTCAAACAGCCCGAGGTCGCGGGTGCCTGCGATCGACAGGATGACGCCGGTGGCGCCCGCCATGCTGGTCTCGAGGAGCGGCGACGAGATGGCCGCGCGCGCGGCGTCGGCGGCCCGGGTCTCGCCCGTGGCGACACCAATGCCCATCAGCGACGAACCCGCCCCCGCCATGATCGTGCGCACGTCGGCGAAGTCGAGGTTGATGAGGCCGGGCACCGTGATGAGGTCGGTGATGCCCTGCACGCCTTGGCGCAGGATGTCGTCGGCCATGTTGAAGGCGTCAACGATGGACGTGTTGCGATCCACCACCTCGAGCAAGCGGTCGTTCGGGATGATGATGACCGAATCAACCTGCTCGCGGAGGGCGTCAATGCCGTCGTCGGCACGACGGGATCGCTGCTTGCCCTCGAAGGCGAATGGACGCGTGACCACACCCACCGTAAGCGCACCCTGCTCTCGCGCAATCTGCGCGATGACCGGGGCAGCACCGGTGCCAGTGCCGCCACCCTCGCCGGCGGTGACGAACACCATGTCGGCGCCGCGCACGGCCTCCTTGAGCTCCTCGCGGCTCTCCTCCGCGGCCTCACGACCCACGCGGGGATCGGCTCCGGCGCCAAGGCCCCGGGTGATCGTGCCGCCGATATGAATCTTCACATCAGCGTCGCAGCTGGTGAGTGCTTGGGCGTCGGTGTTGACGGCGATGAACTCAACGCCGCGCACGCCCGCGTCAATCATTCGGTTGACGGCGTTCGATCCGCCGCCGCCGACGCCGACGACCTTGATAACGGCCAAATAGTTGCTGCTCTCCACGATGCCGGTCCTCCACGGACAGGGATGGAACGATGGAACTTGAGGCACGTTTCGCCCGAGGCGACCGTAGTCCTCCCCTGACAGGGGGTCAACCTCGGGTTGAGGGCGGTATGGTGGCGCCCCCATACCCTCAACTACGGGTGGAGGGTTGTTTCCGTTCCGGCTGGGGACGCGTGGCTCTCGGTCGTGGACGTGGCGCCCGCGGCGGCCGTTGGGGTGCCAGTCGTGATCGTGCCATCCGTGCTGGTACCCGTGCCGAGTCCCGGCACCACGGTGCGTTGTTGGCTGCTTCCCAGCATTGGGCGGTCGGGATTCGCGAGGTCGAGGTAGGCCGCCTGCTCGAGCGCCTGCGGGTCGGCCTGCGACAAGACGGCGACGAGGGCCTGTGCCTTCTCGGCCAACTTCGTGGCCGAACCGAGGCGCAGCACCAGCCCGTTGGTGAGCTTGCCCTCAAGGCCTCCGCCGACTGCGCGCAGGTCGCGCACGCGGCCGGCGATCGCGGGCGGCAGCCACCCGATGAAGGTGAGGGCCGCACGCGGGCCACGGGCGCTCAGCACGCCACCGGCCGGATATGCCGTCACCGCGATCTCGGGCAAGCCGCCGCGCGACCCTGCCCTGCCCATCACCTGTCCTGTGGGCGATACCAGGTACCGGCCACCACCGGCGACGACGAGCACCGCGACGGGCTCGCCCATGGCCACCCTGACCGTGATCGAACGGGGCCAGTCGCGTTCGACAGTAGCGTCAACCACGCCCGGAAACCGCGTGAGCGCACGGCGCATATCACCTGTGGGCAGCCGGACCATTGACCCCGTTCCCGCCACCAGATCGGCGGTCTCGTTCACCGTCGCCCGCTCCGTGCCGGTGTACCCCACAACCGTCACGTTGGAGATTCCGAGCAGTGGTCCGCTCACCGCCCAGAGCACAAGGAGAATCACCGCCACTACGACCACCGACACGAACGCCGTGATTCTGAGCGCGCGCGTTCGCTGCTGCGGCGATGGGCCACGACGCGGGGGGGGGCGGGGCGACGGGCGGGGGCGCGACGGGCGGGGGGTGCTCATGCGACCTCTCGCAGGGGCGGTGCCCCGATTCCCCACTCGGGATGCAGGTAACGCACCTCGGCGTGCAGCACCGGGCCGCCCGCATCGCGCACGCGGCGGCGCGCCTCGTCCATGAGGGCAATGACATCCGCCGCACTGCACCCCGCGGCCACCTCGATGAAATTGGCATGCACGGGCGAGATACGGGCACCGCCGATGGCAAAGCCCTTCAGGCCCGCCGCCTCGATGAGGCGCCCAGACGACTGGCCGGGTGGATTGGTGAACACGCTGCCGAAGGTGCGCACCCCCTGGGGCTGGGTGCGGCGCCTGTGGCCGCGCAGTTCGTCGAGGATGGACTTGATGGCGGCTGGGTCACCAGGCGTCAGTCGGAACCCCGCTGCGGCCACGACCTCGCTGCTGGTCACCGATGTCGTCCGGTAACCCATCGCCAGTTCGTCGCGGCCTACCGTGCGGCGCCCGGCGGCATCACACACCACCGCCCAGGCGAGCACCTCGGAGAGATCCGACGAATACGCACCGGCATTCATGGCCACCGCCCCGCCCACAGTGCCGGGAATGCTCGCGCCGAACTCCAGCCCGGCCAGACCCGCAGCAGCTGCGCGCTGCACTGCGCGAGGCAGTGATGCGCCGCCGCCGCACCACATGGTGTGCGCACTGCGCACCGAGATTGACGACAAGCGACCCGTCAGGCGGATGACCACCCCTCGGAAGCCCGCATCGCTCACGATGAGGTTGGACCCCTTCCCCACCACGGCCACGGGGGCGCCGCGTTCGACAGCCCAGCGGAGTGCATCGGTCACCCCCTGGAACGACGTGCAGGCGGCAAGGGCATCGGCCTCGCCCCCCACCTTGATACTGGTGAGCGGCGCGAGCGGGACATGCTCACGAATGACGTCGCCCGCCTCAGCCACCCAGCGCCCCCAAGATGCGCGGGCCGAGCGTGGTGATGTCGCCAGCGCCCATGGTGATGACCAGATCCCCCGGCAGCAGATCGGGTACCAGCACCGTGGGCACGTCCGCAAGCGCGGGGACGTACCGCACCTGTGATGGCCCGTGGACCGACTGCAGCACGAGCGTTGCATCCACGCCGGGCTCCGGTGCCTCGCGTGCCGCGTAGACATCGGTGACCACCACCACATCCGCGAGGGACAGCGCCTCGCCAAACGCAGTGGCAAGCGCGCGGGTACGCGAGAACAGGTGCGGCTGAAACACGACCACGATGCGCCCGTTGTGCACACCCCGCGCCGCGGCGATCGTGGCGGCCACCTCCACGGGATGGTGTGCGTAGTCGTCCACCACGCACACGCCTGCGACGGTGCCCTTGTTCTCAAAGCGGCGCCCGACGCCCGCGAATAGCGCGATACGCGCCGCCGCGTCGGCGGGCGCCACGCCGCACCACTCGGCAAGCGCAATGGCGCACGCCGCGTTGGCGCGGTTGTGCGCACCGGGCGCGGCGAGGGGCAGCGCCACGCGCGTGCCGGCGGCCAGTATCAGGGTGTCGCCATCCACATGCCCCCAGGCACCGGCCACATCGGCCACCACCCGCACGGGGCACGAGGCGCTCTGTGCCACCGCGATGGCGCGGGCATCGGGGCCCACCACCAGCACCCCGTCCGCAGGCAACCCTCTGACGAAGGTGCGAAAGACCTCCTCCACGTCTTCGATCGAGGGGTACGTGGAGTGATGGTCATGATCCACATTCAGCAGGATCGCGGCCTCGGCGGGCACACGCAGCAGCGACATGTCGCTCTCATCGGCCTCGGCGCAAAACCACGGCCCCGTACCCCAAGCGGCCCCGGTCCCATGGCCCCACGGCAGTTCGGCACCCACGCACACCGTGGCGCCGCCCAGGGCCAGCGACAGCATCGCGGTGGTGGTGCTCTTGCCGTGCGCCCCCGCCACGGCGAGGCCACGCGACCCCTCCATGAGCATGGCGAGGAGGTCCGACCGATGGATGATCGGCAGGCCGCGGTCGCGCGCCGCCACGATCTCGGGGTTGTCGTCAGGAATTGCTGTCGACACCACGACGACGTCAACGTCAGCGGCAATGGCATCAGCACCGTGCCCCGCGCGTACATCGGCCCCGGCTGCGCGGAGCGCGATGAGCGTCGGACCCTCCTCGCGGTCGGTGCCCGACACCCGCCAGCCGCGGCGCAGCGCCAAGAGGCCCAATGCACTCATACCGGCGCCGCCCGCTCCGACCAGATGGATGGCCCGCTCCTTCACCGGCGGGCCGCGGCCTCAACCAAGTCGGCCACGCGCTCGGCGGCGTCGGGACGCGCGGTGCGCTGGGCGGCCTCGCCCATGGCCTTAAGACGGTGGCGGTCCCGCAACAGCGCCCCCACGATCTGTTTCAGGCGATCGGCCGTGCACTCGTCGTCGGGCAGAAGGATTGCCGCGCCCGCGTCGGCCAGCCAGCGGGCATTGCCGGTCTGATGGTCGGCGGTGGCGTATGGGTACGGCACGAGGATTGATGCCCTGCCGATGGCCGCCAGTTCGAATACCGACCCCCCAGACCGGCAGATCACCAAATCGGCCGCCGCGACCGCCGCGGGGTAGTCGTCAAGGAATCCGAACACGTGGTAGCGGGGGCCGCATCCGGAGGCCTTGACGTGATCGCGCACGGCGTCCTCATTGCGCGCACCCGCCACATGCACCACGTCGAACGGCGGATTGGGGCAGAACGCGCCGAGCGCCGCATCGTTGATGGACCGCGCGCCCTGGCTCCCGCCCGCCACCAGCACGCACGTACCGGTGGGGTCAAGGCCCAGCGCCTGACGCCCCTCTGCACGTGTGACGTTACGCACGGCCCGACCAACCGGACGCCCGGTCACCACGTACTTGCGACGGGTGCGACCGGGAATGGGGAAGGCCAACGCCACGCGCGTGGCGAACGGCGCACCGAGGCGATTGGCCAGCCCAAAGCGCGAGTCGGCCTCCATCAGCACCACACGCCTGCGCGTGGTCCAGCCCGCCACGGCAGCGGGTCCGGCCATGTACCCGCCACCGCCCACCACGACGTCCGCCTGGCGGTGGCGCAGCACGCGCATCATGCGCGGAATGGCCAGAAGCGTCTGCACCGCTGTGCCCAGATTGCGTCGCGACAGACGTCGGTCGAAGCCACGCAGCGGCACGTGGTCCTCGGGGTAGCCGTGCTGTTCCGGGATACCGGCGCCAGCGCGGCCGCTGACGCCCACGAAGCTCACCTCATGCCCCCGGGAGCGAAGCTCCTCAGCCAGCGCGAGCGCCGGCATGACGTGCCCGGCGGTTCCCCCCGCCGCGATCACCACCTGCATGCCCACCTCCGCTCCCTACGACGCTGAGTGTGCGGGACCGCCGCGTGCGGGACCGCCTGCCAATGCCCACGAGGATCCCCGCTGATGCCGCGAAGACAACGAGGCTGCTCCCCCCATAACTCACGAACGGAAGCGGCACCCCGGTCACCGGAAGCATGCCCAACACCGCGCCAAGGTTGACGATCGTCTGGATCCCGATGAGCGAGGTGAGCCCGCCGGCAAGCAGACGCTGCCGGATGTCGGGGGCTGACAACGCAATACGGTAGCCGCTCCAGACGACGGCGCCGATCAACGCAATGACCCCGAGGACGCCAATGAGCCCGAGCTCCTCGCCCACCGTCGCCATGATCATGTCGGTGTGTGCCTCGGGCAGGTAGAAGACCTTTTGCAGGCCATTGCCGAGGCCAACACCCCCCACGCCGCCGGATCCGATGGACAACTTCGCCTGCACGATCTGGAAACCGGCGCCCTGCGGATCGGCCCATGGATCGACGAAGGACATGAAGCGCGCGCGACGATACGGCGCGGACGCGATGCCGAGCGCACCCAGAATGACCGTGCCGAGGGCGATGATCCCGAGGATGCGGGCGGGCGCTCCCGCCAGGGCGATCATCGCCACGGCCGCACCCACCAGCACGATCGTCGTGCCGAGATCGGGCTCGACGAAGATCAGCAGCGCCATGAGCACCGTCGCCAGCAAAGGCAACCTGAGCACCTTCATCTGGTCGAGGCGGTCGGCGTTCTTGCACAGATACCCGGCAAGCCAGAGGATGAGCGCCAGCTTGGCGAATTCTGCGGGCTGCCCCTGCACCGGGCCGAGTTCAAGCCAGCGGCGTGACCCATTGACACTGGTGCCGATGCCCGGAATCAGCACAACAACCAGCAGGCCGATGCTCACGAGCACGGCCGGCTTACCGAGCCCCACCAGTTTCGACGGCCTGAGTCGGGCACACACGGCGAAGGCAACGAGCCCGATGACCGCGTAGATACCCTGCCGGATCAGTAGGCCCTGGGGGCTTTCGTCGCTGAGCAGCGCAGTGGCGCTCGAGGCCGAATACACCATCACCACGCCGATGCAGATGAGCACCAACAGGGCGACCGTGAGGATCGCCTCGGGGGCGATCTCACTGGATCGTCTGGCGGGGCTCGGCGGCACGGTGATGATTTCGCCGCCCCGCACCCAATCCCCTACCCCGCTGTGCACTCCCGAGCGCATGCCCGAAATACGTCGCCGCGGTGTTCGTACGACGTGAACTGGTCGAGCGACGCGCATGCCGGTGACAACAGCACCACGTCACCCGGTCGCGCGTCTGCGAATGCGGCCGCGACCGCCGTGGCAAGGTCGGGCTCTGACACACATGTCACACCCTCCTTGCCCAGCGCGGCGGCCAACTCCGGGGCCGTCTGGCCGATCAGATGTGCAGTGCGCACCGTGCCGCGTGCCGCCCGTGCCAGCTCGTCAAAGGGGGTGCCCTTGGCGCTGCCCCCGGCGATGAGGATGACGTTGTCGGAATAGGCGCGGAGGGCAGCGATGGCCGCAGACGGGTTGGTCGCCTTGGAGTCGTTCACGAAGGTGATGCCGTTGACCGACCCCACGACCTCCAGACGGTGGGGGACACCGGGAAATGAGGCCAGCCCGGCAGCAATGGTCACGGCGTCGAGCCCGGCATACGCGGCCATCGCGGCCGCCGCCCCCACGTTCTGGCGGTTGTGCGCGCCTCGCAGCGGGATGTCGTTCCAGGCCGCCACCCGTCCAAGCCCCGCCACGTGTAGCCCGTCGTCATCCCAGGCCACCGCATCGTCGCCGGGCAGGCCCCCGATGACGATGCGCCTCGCGGGTGCCGCCCCGGGGGATACATCGCCTGCAGGCAGAATGGCCAGATCGCCTCGCTGCTGGTTGGCGAACAGGTTGCGCTTGGCGGCGGCATATGCAGCGAAGTCGGGGTAGCGGTCAAGGTGATCGGGCGTCACGTTCAGCAGCACGGCAGCGCGGGGATGAAAGGTGGGCACATCCTCCAACTGGAATGACGAGCACTCGACCACCAGCCACGCATCGGGCGCCACGGATCCCACCAGCCCCGCCAGCGGCGTGCCCTGGTTGCCGCACGCCACGGCGTCGAGCCCGCCGGTGCGCAGCAGGTGGGCCAATAACTCGGTGGTGGTGGTCTTGCCGTTGGTCCCGGTGATGCCCATGAGCGGGTTGGCAAGGACCCGTGAGGCCAGTTCGATCTCACTCCACACCGGAGTGCCCGCGGCATACGCGGCGGCCAGCGGCGGCGCGTCGCGCGGCACACCGGGGCTGCGCACCACCAGATCGGCGTGCACGGGCTGGTCCCACGGGCTGCGTACCTCGATGCCCGCGGCCCGAAGGTCGTCGGCATCCACCCGCGCGCGGTCCACGGCCACCACATCCCATCCCTGGCGCGCCAAGAGCATGGCGGCGGCACGCCCCGATCGGGCCAGCCCCACCACCAGTACGCGCCCCGGGGCGGGGAGCGCGCTCATGCGGGCAGCGTGCGGAAGAACAGCGTGAAGCCGATGCCCGCGAACATCAGCCCGACAAGCCAGAAACGAACGATGATCTTGGTCTCACTCCAACCCGCCATCTCGAAGTGATGATGCACCGGTGCCATGAGGAACACCCTACGACGCGTGCGCTTGAACACGACGACCTGCACGAGCACTGAAATGGCCTCGAGAACGAAGATGCCGCCGATGAACACGAGAAGTACCTCGGTCTTCGTCATCACGGCGAGCGCCGCGATGGCACCGCCCAGCGCGAATGATCCCGTATCGCCCATGAATATGGATGCCGGGTACGAGTTGAACCACAAAAAACCCACGCACGCACCCGTGAGCGTGGCCGCGAGGATCGCCATGTCCCGCTGCCCGGTCACCACGAAGGTCATGCCCACATAGGCCAGAAGCGCGATGGCCATCGTGCCCGCGGCCAAGCCGTCCAGCCCGTCGGTCAGGTTGACGGCATTGGTGGCACCGGCCAGTACGAGGAACACCACGACACCGAACGCGATGGGCCCGATTTCGAATGAGTACCCCACGATGCGCGAGTCGATGGTTGTGGGCACCCCCACCACCCGCACCGCGATCACCGTCAGCACAATGGCCACGACCACGAGCGCGGCCATCTTCCAGCGACCGGAGAGACCAAGCGAGCGCTTCTTGACGATCTTCATCCAGTCGTCCACGAACCCGATGGCCCCGCACGCCAGCGTGGTAAACAGCACGGTCATTGCTGCGGTACTGCGCGAGGAGAGGATGAGGAAGGGCACCGCCATCGCGAAGAGGATCAGCAGGCCACCCATGGTGGGCGTGCCCTCTTTCTCGGCGTGGCCCTCGGGGATCTCACCCTGTGGCCGGATGAACTGCCCCACCTCGTGGTCGCGCAGCCACCGGGTGAACCGCGGTCCGAGGAAGAGCACAAGCATGGCGGCGCCAATGGCCGCGATGAGGATGCGTGGCACGGGCTAGGCCCCCCGCTCCCGAATGGCCGTGGCCACCCGCTCCATCGCCATACCGCGGGACCCCTTCACCAACACAACGTCGCCCGGCTCGATCAGCGCGGGCACACCTGCCACGGCGGCGTCAGTGGATGCGAACACCGCGGTGGCCACCGCGGTGGCGCCGTCCGGATACGACGCGGCGCGCGACCCCACGGCGATCAGCAGGTCGACACCCAGACGCGCGGCCTGCTCACCCACCTCACGATGGAACCGGTCCTCGTCGGGGCCCAGTTCGAGCATGTCCGCCAGCACGGCCACATGGCGGCCAGCGCGGATGCACAGGTCCGCCAGCGCGGCGGCCATCGCCGGCGGATTGGCGTTGTAGCAGTCCTCGATGAGCGTGCCACCGCCCGGCAGGGCGTGCTCGATGCCGCGCATCGCCGATCGCTTGAGGTGCACCACGGTGCCCGGTGCGAGTGGGGTTCGAAGCGCGATGGCCACGGCCGTGGCGGTGGCCATATTGCGGCGCTCCCAGGCCTTCATCTCTCCCAGCTCCAGTGCGACCACGGGCTCGTCGCCGAATCGCACCACGCGAATACCCGCGGGCAGCGCATCAACATGGGGAGCGAGGAGCGGGTCGTCGTCGGGCACCACCGCAACACCACCGGGTGCGAGTGCCTCGAGGATTTCCGCCTTGGCGGCCGCGATCGCCTCGACCGTGCCCAGCAACTCCAGATGCACGGGACCGATACCGGTGATGACGGCCACGTCCGGCGGCGCGAGCGACGCGAGCTCCGCGATCTGCCCAGGGCCACGCATGCCCATCTCGATGACCGCAACCTCGGTGTCCTCGGGCAGCCCCAGGATACTGAGCGGCACGCCCACCTCGGTGTTGCGATTACCCGGCGTACCCTCGACACGCACGCCCGCCGCCCGCAGCACCGCAACCACGCTGTCCTTGGTGGACGTCTTGCCATACGACCCCGTGATACCCACCACCCGGGCGCCCACCTGCTGCAGCGCGGCGCGACCGATCATACCCAGCGCGGCCACCGGGTCGTCGGCCACCAGCACCGGGGCCTTTGACGCGGCCATATCGGCCTTCACGTGGCTCCACGCCTCACGCCCGATGAGTACCGCGGCGGCGCCATGCCGGATGGCCTGCGCCGCGTGCAGCCCGCCATCCACGCGCTCGCCGGGAATCCCCACAAACAGGCTGCCGGGCGGCACATCGCGCGAGTCGGCCGTGGCACCCTCGATGCAGACCCCATCGTGGCCGGCCGCCTGCTGGGCGTTGCTCCAGGCGACGAGATCGCGGACGTGCACCTTCATGCAATCCTCCGCGCGCCCAGCACCTCACGCGCCACGGCACGGTCGTCGAAGGGCGTGACCACACCGGCGATCTCCTGCCCGGACTCATGCCCCTTGCCGGCGATCACCACCACGTCGCCGGGGCGGGCCGCATCAATGGCCATGACGATGGCCGCTCGGCGATCGGCCTGCACCAGCAGTTGCGCCGTTCCATCGACGGCGCCCGCCACGATCTGCGCGATGATCGCGTCGGGGTCCTCGCTGCGCGGGTTGTCGGACGTGACGATGCAGAGGTCCGACATGGCGCGACCGATGGCCCCCATCTGCGGGCGCTTTCCGGTGTCGCGATCGCCGCCGCATCCAAACAGCACGATGAGGCGGCCGTCGCCCGCGAGGTCCCGCGTGGTGCGCAGTACGTTCTCCAATGAGTCGGGCGTATGGGCGTAGTCCACCAGTATCTGGAACGACTGGCCCTCCTCGATGGGTTCCATGCGACCCGGCACCCCGCGGACGGCGGCGATGCCGGCGGCCACCGCGTCGTGCGACAGACCCAGGATCTCGCCCACCGCAATAACACCCAGCACATTCTCCACGTTGAAGCGTCCGCGCAAGGGGCTTGCGATGTCCAACGGTCCACGGGGTGTGCGCACGCGGGCCGTGAAGCCACTCGCGCTCATGCGCAGGTCGTCCGGCACCACGTCCGCATCGGGGCGGTCAACCGAATACCCCAGCATCTGGAACTCTGATGCCAGACGGCGCCCGGCCGCATCGTCGAGGTTCGCGGCGCCGGGCGGGGCGTCACCCTCATCTGTCGGAGGGGCGAAGAGCATGCGCTTGGCTTGGAAGTACGACTCCTCATCTCCGTGGTAGTCGAGGTGGTCGCGCGTGAGGTTGGTGAACAGCGTTGCGGCGAACCGCAGACCGGCCACGCGGTGCTGGGCAAGGGCGTGAGACGACACCTCCATCGCGCACGCAGTATCCCCGGCGGCGCGCATCTGCGCCAGCAGCGCCTGAATCTGCACGCTCTCGGGCGTGGTGTGCGTGGGAACCGATGAGTGGCCACCCACTCGCAACTCGATGGTGCCGATGAGCCCGCACTGCAGTCCGGCCGCCTGCAGCACGGACTGTGTGAGGTAGGCGCTGGTGGTCTTGCCGTTGGTCCCGGTGATGCCGACCACCGTCATGTGCTCTGAGGGATTGCCTGCCAGGAGCGCGCCCATGCGCGCCATGGCCACGCGGGCATTGGGCACCACCACCTGGGGTACGGGCAAATCGAGCGCGCGTTGCACCACGAGGGCCGCAGCACCTCGGGCCACCGCATCAGCCGCGAAATCGTGCCCATCCGCGCGTGCACCCACGAGGCACGCGAATACGTCGCCAGGGGAGATATCGGCGGAGCGGTACCGGATGACGGCGACGTCAGCGTCGCCGTCTGTGCCCGTCGCCAGCAGGCGGGCGCCCGGCACGGCCCCGGTCAGGTCAATGAGCCTCATCCGGACGGCCACGTTACCAGTGGCGCCGGAGGCCCCCTTAGGGAGCGATGCGCAGGTGTTGCAGGGAGAACTGCGCGATCTGCTCGAACGCCGGCGCTGCGACCGCACCGCCGTAGTAAACGCCGTTCTGGGGCTCATCCACCATCACGGCCACGACGATGCCGGGGCGTGTGGCCGGGGCGTAGCCCACGAATGACGCCACGTATTTCTTCACGTACTTCCCCGTGGACGGATCGATCTTGTTGGCGGTGCCGGTCTTGCCGCCCACGGTGTAGCCCGGAATCTTGGCTTCACCGCCCGTGCCGGCGTCGCTCACCACCTTCTGCAAAATGATGTTGACCTGTTCGGCTGTCTGCGCGCTGAGGATCTGCTGGCCCCGGGGGTGGGTGAGCACCTTGTTGCCCACCCGCTGCACAAGGTGCGGCGGCACCATGCGGCCGTCGTTGGCGATGGCTCCGTACGCCTCGGCCATCTGCGCCAGTGTCACGGCCACACCCTGCCCAATCGGGATGTTGAGAATGGAGGTGCCCGACCACTTGTCCCGCGGCACCACAATGCCCGACACCTCGCCGGGGTAGTCAATGCCCGTCTTCGAGCCGAACCCGAACTTCTGAATCCAGTCCTGCACCTTGGATGGCCCCAACTTCTGGCCGATCATCACCGTGCCGATGTTGCTGGAGTTCTGCAGGATCTCCTGTGTGCTCCATGCCACCGGTCCCCGGGGTTTCGCCTCGCCCAGCGTGCGGTCGTACAGGGTGAGCGTTGACGGAAGGTTGAACATGGTGCTGCGCGTCACCACGCCGTCCTGAATGGCACCGGCCACGGCAATGAGCTTGAACGTGGACCCCGGCTCAAAGGCGTCGGTGATGGGACGCATGCGCTCAGCGTCCGGTACGAGGGTCTCGGGCTTGTTGGGGTCGTACCCGGGCACGGTGGCCATGGCCAACACGGCGTCGTCCCGAGGGCGCATGACGATGGCCGACGCCGCTTTGGCGTTGTGGGCCAGAAGCACCGCCTGCAGCACGCTCTCGGTCTTCTGTTGGATGGCGCTGTCAATCGTGAGGGTTACCGCCTTACCTGGCACCGGCTGGGTGTCGTCCAGGATCTTGAGCGTGTTGCCCTTCGGATCGCGCGCCACGCGCCGCTCGCCGGCGGTGCCCTTCAGCACCGGCTCCATGGCCTTCTCAAGACCGGTCAGGCCCGCGCCGTAGTCATCGGTCATGCCGATCATCTGTGCGCCCACCGTGCCAAGTGGGTAGAGGCGCTTCTGGGCATCGGAGAGGGTAATACCCGGCAAGCGGAGATTGTGCAGGTAGGTCGCGCGCTGCTGGTCAACGCCCGTGTTGAGCATCACGTACCCGCCGGCGCCCTGCAGTCGGCGCTCGACCTCGTCGGGCGACAGCTCCACCGCGCTGGCGATGCGCTCCGCGGTGAGACGCTTGTCCGTCACGAGATATGGCGTGGCCGTAACCGCGGTGACGCGCTTGTCCACCGCGAGTTCACGCCCATCGCTGGAGACAATGGCGCCGCGCGGGGCCTGCAGGGGGATGGTGCTCTCGTGCTGGAGACGCGCCATCTCGCCCAGCTCGTCGGCCTGCACCGTGGCGATCCACCCCGCGCGTACGCCAAAAATGGCGAGCACGGCCAGCACGCCAATGGCCAAGAGCGTGACGCGGCGGGATCCACGGGCATTGGCCGCGTCACGCGCCGCTACGGCGCGCCCCTTGTCAGCGCGTGCGCGGCGCTTGTCCGGGCGTAACACGGGCCTCGGGCGGGACGGAGACGTAAGTGAGGCCGATGCCAGGGGCCTGCACCATGCCGAGTCGCTTGGCGGCCTGGGCAACGACCTGGCCATCCCTCAAGGCGAGCTTGGCGCGGAGCTTCAGAATGTCGGACTGCGACTGGTCGTACATGTCCACCGTGCGTCCGGTCTGCGTGGTGAGGTTGAGGCGGGCCACGTTCACCCACACCACCCCACCGAGCAGGATGGCGATGAGCGGGATGGCCACCCATGCCAAGCGCACCCCGTGAAGTTGCAGGCGCTGCATGCGGCTGCGGCGGGACGGCGGCGGGACCAGTCGCGGGCGGGGACGCGGGGCAGGGGCCGGGGCCGGCCGAAATGCGGGGCGCAGGGCGGGCGCCGCGGCGCCACGAGTACTCACGCCTCGCCCTTCTGGATCACGCGCAGACGGGCCGAGTGTGACCGCGGGTTCTGCGCGATCTCGGCGGTGGCCGCCTTGACCGCGCGCGTCGTGACCATACGGCCCTCCGGCAACTTGCCGCACCCGCACACGGGCATGTCGGGTGGGCAGATGCAGCCACGGGTTCGCTCGCGCATGAAGCGCTTGGTGATGCGGTCCTCGAGCGACTGAAACGAGATGACGGCCAGTCGCCCGCCGGGACGCAGCATCCGAAACGCCACGGGCAGCGCCTGCTCGAGAATGCTCAACTCGTCGTTCACGACGATGCGCAGTGCCTGAAACACGCGACGCGCGGGGTGCCCGCCCGCAAAGAGTGCCGGTGTGGGAACCGCGCCACGGATGACCTCCACCAGATCGCCGGTGGTGGCGATGGGTGACTCGGCCCGGCGGCGCCCGATGGCGCGGGCGATCTGCCTGGCGTAGCGCTCGTCGCCAAAATCGCGGAACCACTTGGCCAGATCCTGCTCGTCGGCCTCGGCCACGAGGTCGGCGGCACACACCGGCAGCGATGGGTCCATTCGCATGTCCAGCGGTGCCGGGCGCGAATACGAGAAACCGCGCTCCGGGCGGTCTACCTGCATGCTCGACAGCCCAAGGTCCATGAGAATGACGTCGGCCTGTTGCCCCTGATCGTTCAGATCAGACAGCACCGAGCCAAAGTCGCCGCGGACGAGGCGTGACGGACAGCCGAACTCGGGCTGAAGCGCCGAGAAGTGCGCAGCGGCCTCGGGGTCCCGATCAATGCCGATGAGATCGCCTGTCGGGCCCACACACTTGGCGAGGGCCAACGCGTGGCCACCGGCGCCGAACGTGCAGTCAATGATCGCCTCCCCCAGCTCCGGCTCGGTGAGCGCCAGTACCTGGTCGAGGAGGACGGGTACGTGGGGGGCGCCACCAGAGACCACATGCAGGGTCTTGGTCTGGACGCCCGCCGCGGTCATCCCCGGCCCCCGTCGGTGATGCGGGAGGCGAGGCGGGCGGCGCGCTGGGCGACGCCGTCACTCTTCAGGCGCTCGAAGCGCTCAGTCAGACGCACCGGGTCCCACAACTCCAGATACGACCCACCGCCCAAAACCTTGACCTTGCCGTCAAGCCCCGCGTGCTCGCGCAGTTCAGCGGGAACGAGCAAGCGGCCCTGCTTGTCGAGAGCCTCCTGCTCGAAGGCGCCGGCAAGAAGGAACCGGCTCAGTTCGCGCTGGTCGTCGTCGAGCACGCTCATGCGGCCGAACGTGCCCTCGATGAACGACGGCCACTCGAGGCGGGGCACCACCACAAGGCATTCATCCAGCCACCAGGCGGTGACCGTGCCATCCGCGAAGGGATCGCGAAGGCGCGCCGGAATCGCCACACGCGACCTGTCATCGAGGCTGCACTCATACGTGCCGCTGAGGAGGCGGGGTGCCATCGGGAAAGAAACTACCCCCAGCTTCCCCACAATGCAACCCATTTACCCCACGATGTTCCCCGCTCACCCCATCCATGTTCCCAGATGCACCTCGCAACGCGTCGTGCAGCCCCGCTGGCACATGCGCAACGCATCGTGCAGTACGAACACCTGTTCCGTCCGAACGGGGTCGTACATTTGTTCGTATGAATACGCGACGTCATCTCTCACTCGTTCCCTCGGTCACCAGACACCCCGCTCCTGGGGGCCCCTCAGCGGCCCTGCCCCGTCGTCGGCGCGCCAGTGGCCTGCCCTCCGGTGGACATGCCGCCGGCTTCGCGGCTTTGGCCGCCGGGCTCACCCTGGGGCTCATGGCGGGCGGTGCCTCCACGCTCCTTACCCATCCGGGTGATGCCGCGGCCGTGCTCATCCCACTGGCCGGTGCCAGCGGCCTCACGATCGTGGCCGCATTCCGCAGCCGCGCCGTGGCGCAACGCCGACGACGACGCGCGCTTTCGCGCCGCGCGCAGGCCACCACCCCCAGACCCACGCTCGTACAGTCGCGCGATGACTTCCGACCTGTCGTCATCGCCCCCGAGCCCGTCGCGCAGCCCATCAGGCGCGCGGCGTAATGCTCGGCGCCGAGGGGCTCCATCCGCCCCTCGGCGCCGAGATCAGCTCACGATTCCGTACAGTGTGGCCATGACGCGCTCCCGAACCACCCTCGTCATCGCCGGTGCCATTGCTGCCGTGACCTTCCTCGGGGCCAGCACCACGAGCATCAACGTCACAAGCGCGACGTGGACCAACGTGATCTGCCCCAGCGACCAACCGGCCATCAACGGCTACAACGACGGGGCTCCCACCTCGCCCGCAGTCGGCTGCTGACGCCTGGCACACCGTGCCGCTCGTTGTGACATCAATCGCCCGAGGCCCTCGCGCGCGGTAGCGTCCGCCCGGTGAGCCCTCACCAGCGCCTCGCGCTCTTCGGCGACATCCACAGCAACCTCCGTGCGCTCGACGCGGTGCTGGCCGCGATCGCCGACGCCGACATCACCGACGCAGTCTGCACCGGGGACATCGTTCTTCGCGGCACCGAGCCCGAGGAGTGCATCCACCGGGTTCGCGATACCGGCTGGCCCATCGTGATGGGCAACACCGACCAGCGGGTGGCCAACAAGAAGCTGAAGCACGACACCGAGTTGCGCGGCATGCGTCCGGGCACCCGCACTTGGACCCGAGCCGTACTCGCAGACGCCGATGTCGCATGGCTGGCTGGCCTTCCGACGATGGTTGAGGTCGCCCTCGGGCCGCATCGCGTGGTGGTCATCCATGGAGCCCGCACGATGCCACCGGGCCAGGTCACCGGCGAGGCCAGCGACAGAGATCTGCTGGCGATGATGGATGCGCTGGGCGCAGACGTACTGGTGGTGGCCCATACCCACGCCCCGATGATCCGCAACGTGCAGGGGCGCTTGGTCGTGAACCCCGGCAGCGTGGGCGAGGGCAGAGAGGATGACCAGCGGCCCACCTGGGCGCTGCTGACTGTGGACACGAATGACCGCATCCATGCGGCCATCGAGTACGTGGATTCCCCACTCGCCCCGCCTCGTGATCCGAAGCACCGCAAGGGCCAGTAGCGCCCAGAGCCATCACGCGGGTGTGGGATGGCGCGTCAGATGACCGCATCTCGGGTCTGATGGAGTAGTTGGGGGTCGCGGTGCAGGCGCCGTGGGGGCTCAGATACGACGGGCGAGCGTCACTAACTGCCCGCCCCTCCCCACGGCCCGGGCGCCGAGTGCCACGGGAATCATCGCGGCGGCCAGCAGGCGGCCGGGCACGCCACGCCGCGGATGCACCTGCGGGTCCAGCCGGGGTGCAAGCGAGAACGCGAGGGACGACGGGTAGCCCCATCCCCCACGTGGGCTGATCTCGTTCACCGAGAACCCCGCCTCGCCCAGCACCAGGCGCAGCGCGTGCTCGTCGTAGTGCCACCGGTGCCGCGACGGCTCCCAGGCGTGCCAGCGATTGCCGAACACCGACGCCTCCAACGAACTGCGATTGGGCACCGCGATGTTCAGCACCCCGCCGCCGCGCAAGCACTGGCCAATCTGGGCGAGCGCCGCGTCGGGCGTGGGCAAGTGCTCGAGCACGTGCCACATCACGACGGCATCGGCCACACGGCCGTCCAGCACATCGGCCAAATCATCCACGCCGGCGCGATGCACCTCCACACCAGTACCGGCCAGTTCGACATGGGCGCGCTCCTCCTCCACGGCGTCGGGCTCGATGGCCACGACCGCGAAGCCCATCTTTGCCAGCGCCTTCGCGCGCAGCCCCGTGCCCGCTCCCACGTCCACCACCAGCGAACCACGAGGCATCACGGCGCCGAGCCGGGCTACGGAGGCCGCCGCCATCCGCGCCGCCACCGCGCCGCCAACCACACTCAGTTCACCGGCAGCTGGTGCCGCCTCGGTCATGCCGCTGAACTGCGGCCAGGTGAATGCGATGCCGCACACCGCCGATGTGCACGCCCGAACCTCGCGCGCCTCACCACCGTGTCGATCGGCGGGTACACGCCATTCACGCGATGGGGCGCCGCAGCGCAAGCATGGGGGCGAATGCGGGATGTCCACCCGCTGACCATAACGATCAAGAGCCGACGGGCGCCAGCCACGTGGGCAGCATCACCGTGCGCGTAGGTGCAGGCGGGCGCGTACGACGCTGACGAGGGCCACGCGGCCGTGGGGTGGCGCGTGTGATCACGGGCGCCGCCGGTGCCTGGATGAGCTTGATGATCGCCGGGATCGCCCGCACTGGCGCGCGATGCCCGGCACTCGCCGGGCGCAGAATCAGAAGCGCAGCGAATAGACAGACAACGACCGCCACGATGCCCGCGTACTCCACCACGGCCGAACCACGCTGCCACCTCACCCGGTCATGGCCCCGATCTGCGCGGCCAATTCGACCACCATCATGCCGAGCACCAGCAACAGAGCCCCGGGAACCATCACCAGCGCCACGACCAGCTGGATACGCGGTGCCGCCCGTGCGGCACGATCCCGCGCCAACTGGCGCCGCACGGCACGAAGGGCCTCCGCCTGACCGGCCAACGCGGTGGCTAACGGCGTGCCCAGTTCTTCGGCCTGCACCAAGGCGCCCACCAGCCGGCCCACGTCATCGGACCCCACACGCGCTGCCAGCCCGCGATACGCCAGTCGCCGAGGCGTGCCAAGCGTCTGCGCGTCCAGCGTGCGCCCGATCTCGGTACCGAGCGGGCCGCCCAGGCGCTCTGCCGCCAGCCGCAATGCCGGGTCGAGTGCCATGCCCGCCTCCACGCAGATGACCATCAGGTCGAGAAGGTCGGGAAGGGCGCGCACGATCGCCATGCGCCGAGCATGGGCGCGCTGGCGCACGCGGCTGTCGGGGATGAACCGGCCAGTCACCGCGAGCGCCGGAACGAGCACGACGAGGGGGAGTGCGATGAAGGCGGCAATTATCCCCGCCGCGGCGCCGACAACGATTCCGCCTGCGCGTGCACGCCGCACGCAATCGCCATACCGGTCTGGCGACAGTCCCGCGCCCTCAAGCAGCGCCGACGGATCCGGCAGCGCCACGCGACGCCGCAACGCACTCGGCGCCGGCACGCGCGCGAGTGCGACGATTGGGGTCGGCGGTACCGAACCGGCGGCCTCGCGTGGTCCGGCCAGCCGACGCCGGTGGATGATGCCGACCGCCAGCGCGATCGCGGCCGCCAGCAGGACCGTGGCCGCGGGCGACGCGATCACACATCCACCGCGGCGATACGTCGGATCAACACGATGCCAATCGCCTGCAGTACCACCGACCCAACCAACACGATGGCCCCCGCACCATGGCCCACGGTGCGTGCCATGAGGCCGGGCGATGCCGACTCAGCCAGTGCGGCGCCCAACACTGGAAGCGCCGCAACCATCCACGCGGTTGCCCGTGCCTGCGCCGTTGCGCCACGCACCTCCCGTGCCAAGCGTCGGCGCTCCTCGAGGTGCGACGACATGTCGCGCAGTGCCCGGGCCAGATCACCGCCGGTTCGGCGCTGCACCAAAATCGCCGTTACCAAGAGGGCCAGGTCGGGATCTGGCAGGCGGTCGGCCAGATGCGCCAGAGCGTCGTCAACGCGACCACCCAGATCGAGTTCCGCACTGACCGCACGAAGTTCGGGACCAAGCGGATCCGACATGTCACGTGCGGACCGAACGATCGCCTGCCGCAGTGAGAGCCCTGCAGCCACGGCACTTGCGAGCATCAACGCCACGCTCGGCATCGCGTCTGCCACACGTCGCAGGTGGCGGCGATCGAGCGCCGTCATGGCGGTGCGCCATATGACTCCGACCGCAACCGGACCAATCAGCAACACCGTGGGCGTACGAAGCACGACCCAAGCGACCCCGGACAGAGCCACCCCGACGCCGGCGATGCATGTGATGGCGGCAGATGCAGACATGCCAATCCCGGCATTCCTCAGCCGAGTGCCCAGCGCGCCATGCATCGTGCGGGCCCAGTCCACGAGAATCACTCGTCTCGGACTCCGCGTGCAGCGTCCAACGCAACGGCATCGCGCCACGCCGTGGCGTCGGCGTTCCATGTGAACCGGCCGCCGCCGCCGGGACGCCACCCGCACAGTCGGCGGGTCTGCGGTCCGTCCGGCCCGCGTCGTACCTCGGCGATCTCCACCGTGCGACGCACGCCAGATGCATCCCGCGCTTGGTGCACCACCAGATCCACTGCACTCGCCACTTGGTCGGCCACGGCGACCCATGGAAGTTCGAGGTCGCCCATCAGCGCCAGGGTCACGAGGCGCCGCAGCGCCTCTCGGGGTGACGACGCGTGCAGCGTTGACATCGACCCCTCATGCCCGGTCGTGAGCGCGGAGATCATGTCGAGGGCCTCACCCCCGCGCACCTCGCCCACGATGATCCGATCTGGGCGCATGCGAAGCGCGTTACGTACCAGGGCACGAATCGAAATGGCCCCGCGGCCCTCGACGCCGGCGGGGCGTGATTCGAGGCGCACGACGTGCGCAAGGGGAAGGCGCAGTTCCGCGGCGTCCTCAATCGTGATGACGCGCTCCCCATCTGGGATGGCAGCGGATACCGCCGCGAGCGTGGTGGTCTTTCCGCTCCCCGTCCCACCGGTCACAAGGATATTGCGGCGCGCGCGGACCGCCAGATGCAGGGCCGCGAGCATGTCTGCCGACATCGCTCCCAGCCGCACCAGATCCTCGCCCGTGAGCGGTTCCGCCGGAAACCGACGCACGGTGAGCACCGGGCCATCGAGGCTGAGCGGCGGCATGACGGCGTTGATGCGCGACCCGTCCGGCAGCCGTGCGTCAACCATCGGGCTCGCCTCGTCAAGCCGCCGCCCCAAGGGGGCGATGATGCGGTCAATCACGTGCAGCAGGTGGTCGGAATCCGTAAATCGTGTGGATACCGGCTCGATGCGCCCACCACGCTCCACCCACACGCGATCCGGACCGTTCACCATGACCTCGGTCACCGACGGATCGCGAAGCAGTGCCTCAAGCGGCCCGAGGCCCAGGGTGGCATCCACGACGGCGGTCACCACGTGCATACGCGCGTCGGCGGACAGGATGTGTCGCCCGGCATCGAGGGCATCTTCCGCGAGCACCGCCACCACCTCCCGCGTCGCGCCGCCAGGCGCGACCTGTCCCCCGCGCACGATCGCCGCGCGAATCTCCTCAACGAGTTGCGTGCTCACCCCGTCGGAGCACTCAGTCATCGCGCGCATCCGTGATGGCGCGCACCGCCACGGCAAATCCGCGTCGACCTGTGGGCATCACCGCCGCTGCCACGCGCTGTGCACCACGTGGGTCAGTCGGTACATCCACGCACATTCGCGTGGACATCAGTCGGCGGAAGGCACGACCCGAAAGGTCCGGCTCGCCCGGAATCCCCGTGATGGCCACAAGGACCCGCGACGCACCGCACATGGTCACGACCTCACCGCAGGCGGTCGCACCCGCGACCGTGCGGGGGCTCATCACCACCACCAGCGAGGCGTGGCGAACCATCGCGCGCGCGAGGTCATGCCCGCCCCGACCACAGTCCGCCACCCACGGCCCGTCGGGCACCAGTGCAGCGGCCAGTCGGTCAGCGTCCCCACCAGACCACGGTGACGACCGGCCAGGGCGTGGTCCGATGACCACCTCGATGCCACCGGCCTGGCGATGGATGATCTGCTCGGCGTGCCCACCGTCCACCTCGGATCGCACGGCGTCAAGGTCGTCCACCGTGCGATCCGGACTCATCCCCCACAGCACCCCGGGGCCGCCACCATGGCCATCGAGCCCCAACACCCGGATACCCCCGTCCGCCTGTGCCAGCGCCAGCGCCGCCGCAAGGGTTGTGGTGCCACACCCGCCCACGGCCCCCACCACGATGATGCCGCCGCGCACGCTCATCCCTCTCCCGGCGGTCGTGCGATGACCCGCACCCCACGTGAGAAGTCCAATGCGTGCGCCACCGCGAGCGCATCCGCCGAGCTGAGCCGCAGCAGCACGCCGCCGCCCGTGTCCGGTGCCTCGCCATCTGCGGCAGGCGTGATCGCCAGCACCTCGGCATTGGTCACGATGACCCGCGTGCGGCCGTTCACCCCCTCCCCGTCCGAGGCAATGACATCCACGTGTGATCCAGGTGGTGGGGCTGCGACGGGCCCGCCCACCGATCGCATGGGCACCGGCACGGCACGCTCGCCGGTTGCAAGCGGGGCGGGCCCGACCCCGGGGGCGCCGCCCATGACGGCCTGCGTCACGGGCTCCCCCGGGCTGAGCGGCGCCACCGTGCGGCGCCCCACCACGCCCGAGGCGGTCGCCACGAGTCCCCGTAGAACCAGATCGTCGGGGACGGCCGCCACCGCGAGCGAGCGCTCCGCTTCTGCCTCATCCAGAAGCGTGCCCGCCGGGATCACCATCCGCGCCACCACCACGTTGGTGGTCAAGTCCTCGGTCGGTCGCAGTATCAGCACCAGCGCCACGGCACCCAGAATTCCCGCGATCACGAACCAGCGAACGGGGCGCCTGAGGCCAAACCGGAACCTCACGCGGGCACACCCTCATGTCGGCAGCGCGCGCACGGGGCGCCAGGCGCACCACCCCCCGCGCGACAGTGTGCACATGGCTCCCACACGCGCACGCACCACCGCGACAGCGATTCGGCCCCCAGCGCGGGAACATCCGCCGCATCGCAGCCCCATGGTCGGCGGGGCACGCGGCAGGCCGGAAGCGCTGCCAGCCCCACGGCCACCTGAGCACGGCGCACCAGGTCGTCCGCATCGGCCTGTGCCGCCCAGTGGGCGATCAGGGCTGCCGCCCACCCCGCCTCAGCCAGACCCGCCGGCAACCACACGACCTCCCACCCCAACAACACCGCGATTCCCGCAAGGGCTGCGGTGTCGGGATCAGCCCACGGAGGCCGGGCGAGCACCACGGAATGGGCGCCCGTATCCGCAATGCACTCCACAGCCGCGTCGAGGTCGAGGCTCCGCCCGCCGCCCCGGCGCGACGGGCGCGCCAGGATCGTGTGGGTCGCGGCCGACGTCAGGCCACCTGCCTCCGCAACCACGGCGTCCAGCACGAGATGGGCGCGGCCGTCAGACATCGTCACCGAGCAGCCGGTAGCCGAGGCCCCAGACGTTGACGATGAAGCGCTCGCCACCGGATGCGTCGAAGAGCTTGCGGCGCAGGCGCGAGGCGTGACTGTCCACCGTGCGCGTGCGCCCCGGCGACACATACCCCCAGACATCCCGTAGCAGTTCGTGCTTGCTGACGACCCGCCGCGGGTCACGCGCGAGCGCCGTGAGCAGGCCCATCTCCTTGGCTGAGAGATTGATGGGAACGCCCCTCACCGTGACGCGGCGCGCCCGGCGATCAACAGCCAGCACCCCCACGCGCAGTATTCCCGCGCTCCATTCACCATCGGCACGACGCATCAGCGCCCGCAGCCGTGCGAGCAACTCCACGTATGCAAATGGGGTTCCCACGACCTCATCGGCCCCGCGCTCAAGTGCCCTCACCACTCGGTGCGGCTCACGCGATCCGGAAACCCCGAGCACCGGCATCGCCGAATCCCACGGCTCCTCTGGCCCTCCGTCGCGAATGAGGCGGACTGCCTCAAGGCCGCCCGACCCGGGCATGTCGAGATCAACGATGACCGCGGTCGGGCAGGAGTTCCTGAGGACTCCCTGCACCTCCTCAGCATCAGCGGCCAGCAACACCCGAAAGCGGTCGGCCTCTAAGTCGGCGGGCAGGCTGCCAGATGCGGGGCGCGGCCCGACAAGCAGCACCGATCGCGTGACGGTCTCGGTGGTCATGATGCATTCCTCCGGTCATATGCCGATGACCCCACGCCATCGGTGACCGGTCAACGCGCGACGCGCGCGGATGCTCCCCTCTCTCAGGGGCCCGAGTTCCCTCGGAGCGGGAAAAGCCGCTCGTCGTCCATCTCCACCGTGTCGCCCGGGCACAGTGCCGCCAGCACTCCCGTGCGGGCCTCGATCACCGCATGGGCGCCATTGACACGCGCACCCCACCACGGAAGCGGGTCAACCACGCGCAGCACCACGCCGGCCCGGGTGACGAATGCAACGCCGATTGGGCAGCGCAGTCCAATGCCGTGCACCGATGCACATGGGACCAAGATCAATGCCTCGTCAAGAGCGAGGTCCGGCGTTCCCAACATGCCCACGAAGCGTGACACGAGGCCATCGGCGACGTACGCCCGTGGCGCGATACAGCGGGATCCAACGACGAGACCAGCCGTCTGATGGCACAGCCGATCAATCCGGAGTGAGTGGGCCACCTCAACTCCCGACCGACGCCGCCAACGAATGGTGCCGAGGAACATGGCCTGACCGCATGCGCCCAGCATGCCGCTCTGTGTCCCTCATCAGGCGCACGAAGTGCGCCGAGGGGATCGCTCAGTCGTGCGGCTTGAGGCTCCCCTGCAGCGCGGCCATCGCTCGGGCGAACATCTGCCCCATCGCGTCGGCGGCCTCGTCAACGGTGTCCACCGGCTTCATGGTGCTGAGCCCGGCGGCGGCCATCTGCACGGCCAAGGTGATGATCGAAAAGCGATCAACCGGGGCGATCTGCCCGCCACCCTCGGCCTGCACCTCTTCCATGGCCTCACGCTGAGCGCGCATCATTTCCTTCAGGCGCTCCTTGAACTCCTCGCTCGCGCCCTCGCCAAAGGCGAAGCCGAACGGGTTTTCCTCGTCACTCACAACCTGATCTCCCTGAGAGGCGTGCGGCTGAACATGTGGATCGTATCCACGAACCTGACGGTACGCGTCTGCAGGTCCATCACGATGGAATGGGTTCTGGCGCCATCACTGAAGTAGCGCACGCCCTTCAGCAGGTTGCCATCGGTCACGCCCGTGGCCAGCACGTACAGCGGTGCGGGTGCCAGGTCGTGGCCGGTCAGCACGCGGTCGGTGTCCTCCAGCCCGAAGGCCTTCAGGCGCTCGCGCTGGGCGTCGTCCTTGGGCCACATGCGGGCCTGGATCTCCCCACCGAGACACTCGAGCGCCGCCGCGGTGATGACGCCCTCGGTGCTGCCACCGATGCCCAGATACAGATGGTCGCCGGTACCCCTCACGGCGGCCGACATGCTGGCAGTGATGTCACCGTCGGGGATGAGTTTGATGCGCACGCCCAGGCCACGCAGCTCCTCGATCAGGCCCTCGTGGCGCGGGCGGTCAAGCACGATGACCGACAAGTCGCGTACACGACGGTCGTAGCAGCGGGCCACCACCTCAATGGTGTCGGCGATGGGCGCGGCGATGTCCACGCGCCCCTTCGCCCCGGCGCCCACGCACAACTTCTGCATGTACATGTCGGGGGCGGCCAACACGCCGCCGGGCGCGGCGATGACGCATACGGCGATGGCGCCGGCGTCACCGCGGGCCACCAGATCGGTGCCCTCCAGCGGATCAACGGCAATCTCGCACGGCATGCCGCCGGTGCCCAGGACCTCGCCCACGTACAGCTCGGGCGCCTCGTCCTTCTCGCCCTCACCGATGATGACCGTGCCCGTGATGGGCATGGCGCTGAACTCCCTTCGCATGGCGTCCACGGCGGCGCCATCAGCCGAGTGGCCGTCGCCTTGGCCCACCCAGCGGGCTGAGGCGAGTGCCGCCTGCTCGGTGACGCGCAGGAAGTCTGTTGCCGACACGATTGGGAAGCCCTCGAGCGACGCAGGCACCGGCACGGGAACGTCGTTCGTTGTCATGCGCCCTTTCGGGCCAAGCGCTCGGCGTGGTCCGTGTTGAACTGTGCGATGCCGGTGTCGGTGAGCGGGTGGTGCAGCATCTGATGAAACACCTTCGGCGGAATCGTCGCGATGTCCGAACCCATACGCGCGGCTTCCATCACATGCAGGGGCGAACGGATGCTGGCGGCCAGCACCTCGGTGTCGAAGGCGCTTGCGGCGAAGGCCTCGATGATCTCGGCCAGATGGCCCAGGCCGTCCTCGTTGATGTCGTCGAAACGCCCGATGAACGGCGACACGAAGGCCGCACCGGCCGACGCGGCCAGAATCGCCTGATTGGCCGTGAAGCACAGGGTCATGTTCACGCGGATGCCATCACGCGCCAGTTGCGAGGTGGCCTGCAAACCATCGAGGCTCATGGGAAGCTTCACCACGATGTTGGGGTGAATGGCCGCGAGGCGCTTGCCCTCGTTCACCATCGTGGTCGAATCATTCACCACGACCTCGGCGGAAATCGGCCCGTCCACCAACTCACAGATGCGGCGGTAGATCGAGTCCTCATCACCCTCGACCTTCGAGAGAAGGGTGGGATTGGTGGTGACGCCACTCAGCACGCCCCACGAAGCGATCTCCTCGATGTCCTCGAGGTTCGCAGTGTCAATGAATAACTTCACGAATTGCCCTCCGAGGCGTTGACCATCATCGCGGCGAGGCTACCAGTCGCACCCCCTGTCGCTCGCCCATGCGTGACGTCGGGGCACTAGGCTGCCGCACGTGCTCGCTCGCGTTCGCCTCCCCCTGCTGGTGTTCACCGCCGGCGCCTCGACGTTGGCTGCCGAACTGTCTGGCGCACGCCTCTTGGCGCCTTGGTTCGGCGCAAGCAATCTGGTCTGGGCCAATGTCATTGGGCTCACGCTCATCTACCTATCGCTGGGCTATTGGATAGGCGGGAAACTGGCCGACCGATACCCCACGGAGCGCACGCTGGGGTTGGTTGTCGTTGCTGCCGCGGTGTCACTGGCGATTCTGCCGCTGGTGCTGGGCCCGATTTTTCAGATGGCCCAGAACGCATTCGCCGACCTCTCGGCCGGTGCGTTCGTGGCCTCGTTCCTTGGCACCATGCTCATGTTCCTCGTGCCCATCACGTTGCTCGGCATGGTCTCCCCATGGGCCATTCGATTGACGATCACGAGTGTCGAAACGGCGGGATCGGTGGCTGGGCGCCTCTACGCCATTTCCACCGTCGGGAGCATTCTCGGCACGTTTCTGTCGGTGCTCGTGCTCATTCCGGCCATCGGCACCCGGCGCACGCTCTTCCTCATTGCCGCGGTACTGGCGTTGGCTGCCGTTCCCCTCATCGGGAGCCGCGCCGTGGCCGCCCCCGTGCTGCTGGCGGCATTGCTCCTACTGCCTGCGGGCACCATCAAGACCGAGGCCGGAGAGACCGTCCTGTTCGAGGCGGAGTCGCCGTACCAATACGTGCAGATCTCCGAACGCCTCGGTGGCGAGCGCGTCCTCAGGCTGAACGAGGGGTGGGCCCTGCACTCCGTGCTGCCCGCCAGCCGTAGCGCGCTCACCGGGGGCATTTGGGATGTCTTTCTCACCATCCCGCTCCTGACCGGTGTGCCCGACGCCCGCGTGGCAATCTTGGGCAACGCGGGCGGCACCACGGCGCGCGGGTTCCGCATGTTGTGGCCCGAGGTCAGGGTGGACGGTGTGGAGATTGATCCGGTTGTGACGGAAGCGGGCAATCGCTACCTCGACATGCAGGGGCCCAACCTCACGGTGCACGAAGCCGATGCACGATTCTGGCTCGCTGGCGATCGTGGCCCGTTCGACGGCATCGTGGTGGACGCCTACCGTCAGCCATACATTCCCTTTCATCTCTCCACACGGGAGTTCTTCGAGCAGGCGCGTGATCGCCTCACCGCCCGTGGTGTGGTGATGATCAACGTTGGCACGCCTCCCGATGAAACTGCGGTGGTCGGTCGCATCGCCGCCACCATGCGCAGCGTGTTCCCAACGGTACTCATGGCGCGGTATGAGCAATTCAACAGCGTGATCATCGGGTTCCGCACTGCCACGACTACGGCACGAGCCCGCGATTCACTCACCACGGCCACCGGCATCGTTGGCGATCCCGCCCGCCGTCTGGCCCCGCTCCTCACGTCGGTCGTGCCAGGTCCAGACGACGACATCTTCACCGACGATCATGCGCCGGTTGAGCAGCTGACCGATGGGGCCATCCTCGACTACCTGAACAACGGGGCGCCAGGGGCCTCATAACACCTACGGCACTTCGTCCCCCGGCGGAGTTCAGCCCGGGGTGAGGGAGAGGCGCGCACCGTCGTTGCCCTCCCAGCGAGCACGGATGCCGGTGGGAGCAACACGCTCCACCCGAACCTCGGCGGTCACGCCGGCGATGCCCAGCGCCTCACGAGCGGCGGCGGCCACCGCCGGGGCTGACAGGGCCTCGGTCCACATGAGCATGCTCGGACCGGATCCCGACACGGTCACGCCCAGCAGGCCCATCACATCGAGCGCCTTCAGGGCGTCGAGCCCTGGACACAGCGCACCACGGTACCGCTCGTGCAGGCGGTCCTGCATCAGAAACTGCGGGATCTCGTCCACGTAGCCGCGCTCCAGCGTGAGCAGCAGACCCACAGTGGCCGAGATGCCGTTGGCGGCGTCCGCGATGGCCGCCATCTGCGGCATGGTGTCGCGGGCCTCGTCCGTGGACACCCGGTGGCCCGGAATCACCACCACCAGCGCGAGACCGTCGGGCGGCTGCACGCGAAGTGCGCGCGGGCCGGGAACCAGCGCGGTGATGCCGCCATCGAGGCACGCGGCGGCGTTGTCGCCGTGCCCCTCGAACTCAATGGCGCGAGCGAGGATGTCGCTGGGTGACCAGCGCAGGTGCCCCAGGGCATTGGCGGCCACGAGACCTGCGCACACGGCGGCGGCCGACGATCCCAAGCCACGCCCCAGCGGGATGCGATTGCGACAGGTGATCTCCAGGCCGTCCAGACTGCCGATGCCGCTGGCCAGCGCCCGGCAGAACAGATTGGTGTCGTCTTCGGGCAGCTCGCCCGCGCCCTCGCCCTCGACATGCACCACCAACGGCCCGTCGCGGCGCACGATGCGCACCTCATTCGACAGGTCAAGCGCCAGTGCCAGCACGTCGAACCCGGGGCCCAGATTTGCCGAGGTCGCCGGAGCGACGATGCTGAGCACCTCGGCCTCAGCCATACAGGGCGTGCTCCGCGGCGGCGAAATCGGCCGGGATCTCGATGATCCGTCCGCTCTGGGCGATGGCGGTGTCGGGGTCCTTCAGGCCATTACCGGTGAGCACGCACACCACGCGCTCACCCGTCTGCAGGCGCCCGGCAGCGTGCGCCTTGATGAGACCCGCGACGCTTGCGGCCGAAGACGGCTCGCAGAACACGCCCTCGTCAGCAGCCAGCATGCGGTACGCCGCAAGAATCTCGTCGTCGGTGACTGAGTCCACCTGGCCGCCAGACTCACGCATGGCCGCCATCGCCTGCTCGCCGCGCACCGGATCGCCAATGCGAATAGCGGTGGCCACGGTCTCGGGGTTCTTCACCACCGCGCCATTCACCAGCGGGGCTGCCCCCTCGGCCTGAAAACCCATGAGGCGCGGCAGACGCGCGGCCTTACCCAGACCGTGGAACTGCTGAAACCCCATCCAGTACGCACTGATGTTGCCGGCGTTGCCTACCGGGATGCACAGCACGTCGGGGGCGTCACCCAGAGCGTCCACCACCTCGAAAGCGCCGGTCTTCTGACCCTCCAGGCGGTACGGGTTGATTGAGTTGACCAAGGCGACGGGGTGCTTCTCGCTGATCTCGCGCACCAGGCGCAGGGCCTCATCGAAGTTGCCATCCACCGCCACCACCTTGGCGCCGTAGATGAGGGCCTGGGCCAACTTGCCAAGGGCAATCTTGCCGCCGGGGATAATGACGGCGGTCGTCAGACCGGCGCGGGCGGCGTAGGCGGCGGCGGAAGCAGAGGTGTTGCCAGTGCTGGCGCAGATGACCGCGGTGGCCCCGTCTTCCACGGCCTTGCTGATGGCCAGAGTCATGCCCCGGTCCTTGAATGACCCCGTGGGGTTGAGGCCCTCCAGTTTGACGTACACGTCAAGTTGGAGGCAGGCCGACAACTTGGGCAGCGGCACCAGCGGCGTGGACCCCTCCCCCATGCTGATGACCGGCGTGGTGTCGCTGACGGGCAGGTACTCGCGGTACCGATCAATGAGCGGCACGTTGCGCTGCACAGTGGTGCTCACGATGCGCCCCCGTCACCCACCACGTGGATGAGCACGGGTTCGTCGCGCACGTCGGTCAGGTCGCGCAGCCGGGCGATGGCGTCGGTCACGCGTGACTCCGGACCTCGGTGCAGGATCATCACCAGCCGGGCGGCCTCTCCCTCACCGCGCTGCAGCACCGTGAGGATTGACACCCCGCAGTCGCCCAGCACCGATGCCACCCGCGCCAGCACGCCGGGCTCGTCGGCCACCTGCAGGCGTAGGTAGAAGGCGCTCTCAAGGCCGCCCACGGGCGCTATGGGGCGCCCGGCGTCAGCAAGCGCGCCGGTGAGGAATGACCCGGGCTCGCTGCCGGTGATGCTCAGCACATCGGCCACCACCGCCGAGGCGGTCTCCTTGCCACCGGCTCCGGGACCCACCAGCATGATCTGGCGCACGGTGTCGCTCTCGAGCAGCACCGCGTTATCGGGCCCGCTCACGGATGCCAGCGAGTGATCAGCGGGCACCAACGCGGGGTGCACCCGCACAGACACGGCGTCGTTGTGAATGCGTGCCACGCCCAGCAGCTTGGTGACGAATCCGAGTTGGCGAGCGAGGTCAACGTCCTCGGCCTGCAGGCTGTCAATGCCCACGTACGGCACATCGTCAATCGAGACGTTGGTGTGGAAGGCGATCGAAGCGAGGATGGCCATCTTGGCCGCTGCATCAGCGCCGCCGACGTCTTCGGTGGGGTCGGCCTCTGCGTAGCCCAGCGCCTGGGCTTGCGCCAGCGCCTCGCCGTAGGCCAGTCCGCTGCGATCCATCTCGGTGAGGATGTAGTTGGTGGTGCCGTTGACGATGCCCATGACCGACTGCACCTCGGCGGCCAGCAGCGACTCGCGAAGTACCTTGATCACCGGGATGGCAGCGCATACCGCCCCCTCAAAGCGGATCTCGGCCCCGCCCTCCTCGGCGGCCGCCAGCAACTCGGGCGCGTGCCGGGCCAGCAACTGCTTGTTTGCGGTCACCACGCTTGTGCCACCGCGAAGTGCCCGCAGTAGCCACTCGCGGGTGGGCTCCACCCCGCCCATCACCTCGATGATGATGTCCACGTCGGGGTCGCCCAGCACCACCTCGGGGTCGGTGGTGAGGTTGGCCGCGGGCACGCCCGCGCGTGGCTTCGCCGCATCGCGCACCAGCACCGGGCCGATCTCAAAGGTGATGCCTGTGGCGCGGCCGATGGTGGCGCTGCTCTCGACCAGAATGCGCACGACACCCTGCCCCACGGTGCCGCAGCCCAGCATGCCGATGCGCACGACGTCGCTCATGCGTCCCTCGCAACCAGGTCGGCGTAGGTCTCGCGGCGCACCACCACGTGCGCCTGCCCCTCATCAACGAACACCACGGCCGGCCGGGTGACCCCGTTGTAGTTGCTGGCCATGGCAACCCCGTACGCACCGGTGGCCGGCAGGCAGATGAGGTCACCCACCTCAAGCAGCGGCAACTGCGCCTCCTGGATGAGTACATCACCGCTCTCACAGTGTTTGCCCACAAGGCGCAGAGTGCCCGTGGCCTCGGCCTCGGGGCGCTCGGGCAGAATCGCCTCATACACCGCGCCGTACAACATCGGGCGCATCAGGTCGCTCATGCCGCCATCCACCGCGGCGTACCGGCGCACGCCGGGGATGTCCTTGGTGCCGGTGACGCGGTACACGGTAAGGCCTGCGCGGCCAACCATGCTGCGCCCGGGCTCCACCATCACGCGCGGGCGCTCCAGACCGGCGGCATCCCACTCGGCGAACACTGCCTGCATCACGGTGTCGGCGTACTCCTCGACCGACGGTGGCGCGTCGGCACGCGTGTACGCGATGCCGAGCCCCCCGCCCATGTCCATGATGGCCAGGTCGTCGCGGCCAACATCCTTGACGAACTGCGCGAGCAACTGCGCGGCCACGCGGTAGACCCCGATCTCGAAGATCTGCGACCCGATGTGGCAATGCAGGCCCACCAACTGCACGTTGGCGGCGGCACGCACGGCCTGCACCGCGGCGGCGGCAAGGCCACCCTCAAGTGAGAAGCCGAACTTGCTATCGAGCTGCCCGGTAGAGATGTACTCATGCGTGGACGGCTTGACGCCAGGGGTGACGCGGATGAGCACGTCCGGGCGGGCGCCCCGCTCGCCGGCCAGACGGTCGAGCAGCACGATCTCATCGAGGCTGTCCACCACGATCAGGCCGACGCCGGCATCGAGCGCCTCACGCAGTTCTTTCTCATCCTTCGCGTTGCCGTGCATCACGATCATGTGCGGCGCGAAGCCGGCGCGCAGGGCCATGAACAACTCGCCACCCGAGGCCACGTCAACGCGCAGGTTCTCTTCGTGCGCCATTCGCAGAAACGCCTGAGCCCAGAAAGCCTTGCTGGCGTAGATCACCTCGGCGTGCGGATCATGCGCGCGAAAGGCCGCCAGATACCGACGCATGGTGTCGCGAAGGAGCCCTCCGTCGTATATGACGAGCGGGGTCCCGTGCTCCTCGGCGAGCGCGACTAAGTCGCATCCACCAACCGAGAGATGGCCTTCGGGGGTCAGCGCTGCTGACGGCGGAAGCACCTGTGAAAGTGGCTGCATAAGCGGCGGGACGCTATCACCTACGCCTCGCCGGGACGCCTGCGACGTGGGCGTAGGCTGGCCTCCGCGATGCCCCACGCGCCCAAGCAGATCACCGCCTCGCCCCACGCACGAACGCCCCCACCTGGGGACAGACCCCGACCGGGGTCTGTCCCCGCATCGGAACCGGGGTCTGTCCCCGCATCGGAACTCGCGCGGCTTGGTGACGAGATCGCCGCTTGCGTCACCTGCCCACGCCTCGTCGCCTGGCGCAGTGGCGTTGGCGACGATCCTCCCTTGCGATATCGCGGTCAGCACTACTGGTCGCGGGGGGTTCCGGGGTTTGGCGACGACGACCCGTGGCTACTCATCGTTGGCCTCGCACCGGCCGCGCACGGAGCCAACCGCACCGGGCGCATGTTCACGGGCGATCGCAGCGCCGATTTCCTCGTTGCCGCCCTCCATCGGGCAGGGCTCGCAAGCCAAGCCGAGTCCGTGAGTCGTGATGACGGCCTGCGGCTCATCGGCTGCCGCCTGACGGCCATTGTTCGGTGCGCTCCGCCCGACAACAGACCCGCGGTGCAGGAGCGCGACGCCTGTATCCCCTACGTCCAGCGTGAGATCGACCTCTGCTCGAGGTCGAGGGTCATCATCGCGCTGGGGGCGTTTGCCTGGGACGGCGTGCTGCGGGTACTTGGACCACCGCGCCCCAAGCCGAAGTTCGCACATGGCGGCGAAGCACGGGTGGCAGACCGAATCGTGCTCGGGAGCTACCACCCGAGCCAGCAGAACACCTTCACGGGGAGACTGACCCCAGCGATGCTCGACGCCGTGCTCACCCGAGCGCGAGACCTCGGGGAACTCAAGAGGACAGGCACCGTGTCCACAGGTCGCGAGCCTTAGGCGACATCGGGGTTTCCACGCCCCATTCCTTTGTGGTTGTGACGGTTTGCGCGTATTTGGAGACTGGTGGCCGCACGGTCAGTGCCTGTCTCGGCTGCACGGTGTGAACAACCACAAAACGCGCCGAGGGCCCGGTGGAATGGTCCGACCGGGCCCTCGAGGACGGTGAGCAGCAGTGGAGTTGCGAGGGAGCGAGTTCGCTCAGGCCCCGGCTGCAACTGCTCATCAGGGGAGTCGCTCCCTAGCTGCCGCCACCTACGCAGATATGGTCAACGGTTATCTGGACCACCTCCTTTCAGCGTTGGAGGTGATGTTACGACTGGGTCAGGACGTCCCTGAGCGCAGCCAGCGCGCTGGTCAGCTCATCGCCGGTGATCACCAGCGGCGGGAGGAACCGCACGGTGCGGGCGCTGGTGTTGTTCACCAGAAAACCCCGGTCGAGCATGGCGCTCACCACGGCAGCCCCGCTGTCGTCGGGAAGGTCAATCGCACACATCAAGCCGCGGCCACGGGCCTCGGTGGCCAGGCCGTCGTCCACCAGCGACTGAAGGCCGGCAAGAAAGCAGACACCCTCCGTGCGCACGTGCTCCTGCAGCGCCGGCTCGTTGAGCACCTTCGCGGCGGCGAGCGCAGACGCACATGCCAGTGGGCTGCCGGCGAACGTCGAGCCGTGGTCGCCCGGTTGGAACACCTCGTCAATACCGGGCCTCGCGGTGATGGCGCCGATGGGCACCCCGCCACCCAGGCTCTTGGCCAGGCACATGACGTCGGGCTCGATACCGGTGGCCTGATACGCGTACAACGATCCCGTGCGCGACATGCCGGTCTGGATCTCATCCACGATCAAGAGCGCGCCCGACTCGTCCGCCAACTGGCGGGCCAGACGCACGAAGTCGTTCTCGAGCGGGTACACGCCGCACTCGCCCTGCACGATCTCGATGGCAATTGCACAGGTGCGCTCACTCACGGCCGCCCGCAGGGCATCCCCGTCGTTTCGCGGCACGTACCGCGCGCCGGGCATCAACGGCCGAAAGGCCTCCTGTTTGTCCCGCTGTCCAGTGAGCGCCAGCGCGCCCATCGTGCGGCCGTGAAAGCCGTCCTCCAGCGATACGAACTCGGTGCGCTCAGGCCCCCCGTGCTTACGCGCCAGCTTGATGGCGGCCTCCGCCGCCTCGGCGCCCGAGTTGCAGAAGAACACCCGCCCACCCATGGACGTGTCGCGGATCCACTCCGCCAGCGCCACCATCGGCTCGGTGTAATAGAGGTTGGAGGTGTTGATGAGGGTGCCGGCCTGCGCGCGAATGGCCGCCACCACCGCGGGGTGGCAATGCCCGACGTTGATCATCGAGATGCCCGCCATCAGGTCGAGGTAGCCGCGCCCTTCGGGGTCGTACAGCCACGCGCCCTCACCCCGCACGAACTCCACGGGGTACCGCCCGTAGTTCCGCATCAGCGCCAGCTGCTCGCGCTCGATCATCTCCGGGCGAATCACGCCCGGGTGACCATCGTGCCGAGCCCCTCCTCGGTGAACAGCTCCATGATCACCGAGTGCGGCACCCGGCCATCAACGATCTGCGCGGCATCCACCCCACCGTCGAGGGCATCGCACACGGCGGTCAACTTGGGGATCATCCCCGTGTCCACATTCCCCGACTCCAACATCGCCTTCACATCCGCCAGCGAGCACCGGCCGATGAGCGTGCTCTTGTCGTGGAAGTCCTCGTACACACCCTCGACGTCGGTGAGGAAGATTGCCCGCCTGGCACCGAGCGCCCGGGCAAGCGCCCCGGCAACCGTGTCGGCGTTGATGTTGTAACTCTGGCCCGCGTCATCCACGCCCACCGATGCCACCACCGGGACGAACTGGTCAAGATGGCCAAGAATTTCGGGGTTGATCCGCGCGACCTCGCCCACAAAGCCCAAGTCGCCGCTCGCGCTGGTGGCCTTGCGCGCCTCGATCAGCCGCCCGTCGCCGCCGGACAGGCCAACCGCCTCAATTCCGGCCACGTGCAGTTGGGTCACGATCTCCGTGTTGATGTTGCCGATCAGCACCATCTTCACCAACTCCATGGTGGCCTCATCGGTCACCCGAAGGCCGTCCACGAAGTTGACATCCAAGCCAAGGCGCTCGCTGTACTTGCTGATGTCGGCGCCGCCGCCGTGCACCACCACGGGGTTGAGCCCCACCAGCTTGAGCAGTGCGATGTCACGCGCGAACGATGCCTTGAGCTCGGGGTTGGTCATCGCGGCGCCGCCGTACTTCACCACAATGGTGGCGCCGGCGAACTGCTGGATGTACGGCAGGGCCTCGAGCAGCACGGCTGCCCGCGCCTCGACTTCGGCCCGCTGGGGGAGATGATTCCTGCGGCTCGTCTTACCCATAGGATCCGGAAGGTATCAGCCGATTCCGCAACGCTGGTCGCAGCCACATTGGGGCGGCGTTGAGCGCGTGCCGGAATCGTCGGTGCCCCATGGCGACCGGGGCACGGCGCATCGCGGTTCCTCAGGTGCGGTAGTCGGCGTTCAGCGACACATAGCCGTGCCCGAGGTCGCTGGCGAACAACTCGGCCCATCCGTCGCCCCGGCCCAACCCCACCTGGATCTCGTACTCGGGTCGGGCCAATACATCGTCAATGCCCTCGCCGTCGGGCAGCACACCGTCAAAGCGCAGGGTGAAGTCCACGTGGCCGCCGGTGCGCGCGAGCGCCTGCCCCACCGCCTGATTGATGCGGCCCCAGTTGGCATCGCGGCCGTACACGGCCGTGCGCACCAGGGAGCTCTCCCCGACCGCACGCACCACCCGCTCGGCCTCGGCGTCATCGAGGGCACCGTCCACCACCACGCGCATCGCGTGCTCAGCGCCCTCGCCGTCCTTCACCATGAGGATGGCGAGGTATCGGCAGATGGCCCGCAGGGCGTCGGCAAAACGGGTGAGGTCGTCGCCCTCAATGGGCGGCCCCTCGCCGTTGGCGATGACCAGCAGGGTGTCGCTGGGGCTCATCTGCCCATCCACGCTGATGCGGTTGAAGCCCGCACCCGCGGCCGCGCGCGTGGCCTCAAGCAGGTCGTCGGGCAGCACGCAGGCGTCGGTGGTCACGTAGGCGAGCATCGTCGCCATGTCGGGGCGGATCATCCCCGCGCCCTTGGCCGCCGCGCCGATGGTCACCTGGCCAGCCGCCAGCGCCAAGCGGAATGTGCCGCCCTTCGCGAACGCATCGGTGGTGCGGATGGCCTCGCCAAAGGGCAGGCCGCCCTCGGGCGAAAGCGTCTGCGCGGCGAGGTCGGTGCCCGCCGTAAGTTGTCTCATTGGCAGGCGCTCGCCAATGACGCCAGTCGAACACACGGCCAGGCTTCCCAGCGGCAGGCCCGCCGCGGCGGCGGCGATCTCGCCCATCGCACGGGCATCCGCGATGCCCTGTTCACCGGTGGCGGCGTTGGCGCAGCCGCTGTTGACCACCACACCCCGTAGAGAACCCTGATGCAGCGACCGCGTATAGATGACCGCGGCCGACGGCAACGCGCTCGGCGTATCCACGATTGCCGAGGCCGTGGGTCGGTGGCTCACAAGAAGCCCCACGTCGAGCAGACCCTCACCCTTCAGCCCGGCGGCAACACCGGACGCCAAAAAGCCCGACGGGGCCGTGACGCCCGGGCCCTCGACGCGCGTGAGGCCCTCGGGCGCGCCGATCCAATCGGCCCGCTCAACCGGGGCCCAGTCGGTCAGCGGAGGCCCTCGGTCTCGGGGCGGCCGGCCATGAGGTTGAGGTTCTGCACAGCCTGGCTGGCGGCACCCTTCATCAAGTTGTCAATCACACCGAAGGCGATGAGCCGACCCGAGGCCTGATCCACCATGGGGCACACCTGTGCGAAGTTGGTATTCCGCACGGCGTGCATGCCCGGTGGCGTCTCCACCACCTCCACGAAGGGGTGACCGTCGTAGAAGTCCATGTACGCCTCTGTCAACTGGGCCTGACTGGGCGCGTCGCCATCGAACCGTGCATACACCGAGGCCAACAGGCCACGGTCAACCGGCACCAGGTGCGGCGTGAACACCACGTCGGCCCCGATCTCCTGCGCAATCTCCGGCGTGTGCCGGTGGCTCAGCACCTGATAGGCGCGCACGCTGTCGGCCACCGACGAGTAATGCACGTCGGGCGTGGGGGTCTTGCCCGCGCCGCTCACGCCGCTCTTGGCGTCAATGACGATGTCGCAGATGCGGCCCTTCATGGGCAGCAAGGCGAGAAGGGACGCTGTGGGATAGCAGCCGGGGTTGGCCACCACGCGGGCGCCCGTGATGGCGTCGCGGTTGATCTCGGGAAGGCCGTACACGGCCTCGGCCACCAGGTCGGGGCGCGGGTGGTCAAAGCCGTACCAGTGCGGGTACTGCCCGGGGTCACGCAGGCGGTGGTCGGCGGACACATCCACCACGCGGGCTCCACGGTCAACCAGTTCGCTCACCATGGCGGCGGCCTCGCCGTGCGGGTAACACACGGCGGCGAAGTCGCCCTGCCCCACGCCCTCGAGGTCCAGCTCCTGCAACACGGCGTCCACCCGGTACTCGGGCGCCACATCCACGATGCGCTTGCCGGCGTCGGCACGCGCGGTCACCTGACCAAGGTCGAAGTGCGGGTGGGCGTCAATGAGCGCGGCCAACTGCGCCCCCGAGAACCCGGCGGCACCGATGACGTGGACCTGGCTCATGAGCGCAACTCGGCCCCGACCGCCTCCCGAAGGGCGGTCACGGCACGATCCGTGACAGCGTCAATCTCATCGTCGGTGAGGGTACGCCCGGGGTCGGCGATATGCACCCGCACCGCCAGGCTGACGTGCCCCTCGGGCACCTGATCGCCGGCGTAGTGATCGAACACCTCGGCATCGCGTACCAGTTCGCCGCCGGCTTCGCGCACCACCTCGAGCACCCGCGATGCGGGTATCGAGTCGGGCACGATCACGGCCAGATCGCGTGTGGACACCGGCACCGAGATGAGGTCCACATACGTGCGGGGATCGGCGGGACGCTGGTGGTCCAGATCGGCCACCCACAGCGTCACCATCACCACGGGACCCTTCACATCGAACGCCTGCAGCACGGCGGGGTGCACCTCGCCGGCGATGCCGATGCGATGGCCATGCGATGTGATGCGTGCCTGGCGTACCGGATGCAGATATGGCTCCTCGGCACCCGGCACGGACTCGGCCTCCACGCCTGCGGCGCGCGCGAGGGCAATGCCCAGGCCGGTGGCCGACCACACGTCCGCGTCGCGGGGCGACTGACGCCAACCGCGGGCACCGGGGGCACCGAACAGCAGTGCGGTGATCTCCTCGGGCTCGTCGGCCAGACCGTCGGCGGCAGGAATGTAGGTGCGCCCCACCTCGAAGATGCCGCCATCGCGCCGCTGGTGGCTCTGGTTACGCGCGACGGCGCGAAGCAGCCCGGGCAGCAGCGAGCGACGCATCACCGCCATCTCGTCACTCAGGGGGTTGCTGATGCGAACGACGTTGCGCACCGAGTCGTCGGGCGGCACGTTCAGGCGTTCGAGGTCGGCCTCGGGCACGAAGCGATACGAGATGGCCTCGCTCAGACCCAGATCGGCGGCGCGACGGGCCAACTGACGCACGATCGTCTGCTGCGGCGTGAGGCGTGCCCGGGCGGGAACCCGGGGCAATACGGCCTGGATGCGGTCGAAACCATGAATGCGGCCAACCTCTTCGATCAGGTCGATCTCGCGCATCAAGTCACTGGTGCGGTGCCACGGCACCACAACGGCATGGGCATCGGGCCCACGGTCCACGATGCACCCCAGGCGGGCGAGGATCTCAGCACTTTCATCGGCACCGATGTCGGCACCGAGGATGTCCCCCACGCGGTGATGACGCAGCACGATGGGTGCAGGTGCCGGTGCGGGCTCATGGGCGTCGAGCACCCCGGGAACCAGCCCTGCCCCCGCCAACTCATGCAACAGGCGGCAGGCGATGGCCATGGCGATGGGCGGCAGATCGCGCGGCTGACCCTTCTCGAACCGGGCACTCGACTCGGTGCGCAGACCAAGCCCGAGGGAGGTGCGGATGATGTTGGGGCCGTCAAACGTGGCGGCCTCCAGCAGTACGCGCGTGGTACCCGCGGAGACCTCGGCGAACTCGGCACCGAAGATGCCGGCGATCACGGCCGGCTTCTTTGCGTCGGCGATCACCAGCACGTCGTCAGTCAGCACCCGCTCCTGCCCATCGAGCGTGACGATGGGCTCGCCGTCGGTGGCGCGGCGCACCACGATGGCCGGGCCCGCGAGACGTTCGAGGTCGAACGCATGCAGCGGTTGCGCCGTGAGCAGCATCACGTAGTTGGTGATGTCCACCACGTTGTTGATGCTGCGCATGCCCGCGGCCTCAAGGCGGCGCACCATCCACTGGGGCGACGGGCCAACGACCACGTCCACCAGCACGCGCGCCATGTAACGCGGGCACAGGTCGGTTGCCTCCACGGTGAGGGACACGTGGTCGCCAATCTGGCCGGGGCCGTCCTCGGGCGGCAGCGTCACGTCCAGGTCGAGCAGCGGCTCGCCGGTGATGGCGTGCACCTCGCGCGCAATGCCGTAGATGCCCTGGCAGTCGCCGCGGTTGGACGTCAGTTCCAGCTCGAGAATGGTGCCGGGCGGCGTGAGGGCATCCAGCACCGGCGTGCCCGCGGCCAGTTCATCGGGCAGCACAAGGATGCCGTCGGCCTCGTCGGCCAACTCCAATTCGGTGGCCGAGCAGCACATGCCCAGACTCTCGACCCCGCGCAGCGTGGCCTTGCCCAACTTCTGACCACCGGGCATGACGGCGCCGGGAATCGCGATGGCCACCGTCTGCCCCGCCGCCACGTTGGGCGCGCCGCACACGATCTGCCGGGGGGCGCCCTCGCCCGTGTCAACGGACAACACATGCAGGCGATCGGCATCGGGATGCTGATCGCACGTGAGCACCTTGCCCACGCGAAACGACTCACGGTTGCCGGGGGTATCGGCGATGCCGCGGGTGATCACCTTCTCGACGGCGGTGCCGGTGGCGGTAAGCCGCTCGGCGATCTGCTCGTCAGTGAGGGCGGTGGGGATCAGCTCGCGCAGCCATTCGAGGGGCACCTTCATGCGAACTGCTCCAGAAACCTGAGGTCTCCCTCGTACAGCAGCCGGATGTCACTGATCTGATGACGGATCATCGCGATGCGATCGAGCCCGAAGCCGAAGGCGAACCCGGTCCAGCGCTCGGGGTCGTAGCCGACGTTGGCGAACACGTTGGGGTCAACCATTCCGGCGCCCGCAACCTCCAGCCAGTCGGTGCGCCCATGGCGGTCGGTCCACGCCACGCTCACGTCAACCGATGGTTCGGTGAACGGGAAGAAGTGCGGAATGACCCGCACGTCGCGGTCGCCCAGCAACTGCTGAAGGAAGTAGGCGATGGTGCCCTTGAGGTTGGCGAAGGTGAGCCCCTCGTCAACCGCCAGCCCCTCAACCTGATGGAACATGGGGCTGTGGGTGGCGTCTACGTCGTCGCGGCGGTACACCGTGCCGGGGGCGATGACATAGACGGGCGGCGGACCCGTCTGCATGATGCGAATCTGCACCGGCGACGTCTGGGTGCGCAGCAGGACTTCGTCCTCTTCCCCACCGGCGATGAAGAACGTGTCGCTCTCGCTGCGGGCGGGGTGGCCAGCGGGCGTGTTGAGCGCGGTGAAGTTATTGAAGCCGGTCTCGATCTCGGGGCCGTCGGCCACGGCGTACCCCATGCCGAGGAAGATCTCCTCGACCTCGAGCCGCACCTGCGTGATGGGGTGCAGCGCGCCCAGCGGAGTGGCGTCGCCCGGCAGCGTGACATCGGCGCGGTCGGCCAAAAGGGCACTGCCCATGGCCTCGCCCTCCAGCATGGCGTGGCGTGTGTCCAGCGCCGCCTCGATCGCCCTGCGGGCGGCGTTACCCTCCTTGCCCACCCGACCGCGCTCAGCGGGCTGCAGCGCGCCGATGGATCCGAGCAACTCTGCCAGCACGCTCTTACGTCCCAGATGCCGCACCCGCGCGTTCTCGAGTGCATCCAGATCACCCGCCGCAGTGATGTCGGCGATGGCATCCTTCGCGAGGGCATCGAGATCGGGGATCGGGCTCATGGCTGCGGAATCCTCATGCACTGCCGAATGCGCTCGGTCATCAGCGCAGCCCCGGCAGCAGACACATTGAGCGACTCCGCGCCATCACCCTGCGGGATGGTCACCTCCACCACCTCGAGGTGATCGCGCAGGGCGTCCATGATCGGGTCGAGTCCCGCGCGCTCGGCACCGAGTGCCAGCACCGTGGGCACCGTTAAGTCCACGTCCCACGGGGCCGCGCCTCCGTGGGCCACCGCGGCCACCACGCGAAAGCCCTCGCGGGTCAGAAGATCCTCCGGACGCACGCCCTCAAGCACCGGCAGCGCGAACGTGGCCCCCATGGCAGCCCGCACGGCACGGGGGTGCGCCGCATCGGCCGAGCCGGGGCCAAGCGCCAGCCAGTCGGCGCCAAGCGCGGCCGAGGTGCGCACGAGAGTGCCCACGTTGCCGGGGTCGGCCACACCGGCCAAGTACACGCCCAGCGAGGGAGGCATGAGCACGGTGCGGAAGTGGTGCGGCCCGGCCTGTGGGAACACGCCGATGATGCGCGGCGGCTGAGCAAGGCTGCTGGCTCCGCCCATCAGGCGGGTAGATGCGCAGTAGCGCTCGGTGAGGCCCGTGGTGGCCACCAGGCGCGGATCGTCGGCCTGCACCCGCTCCTCATCCACCAGCAGCAGCACCGGCTGAATGCCGCGGTCGAGCGCAGCCTGCACGACGTCCTCGCCCTCGGCCACGAGCAGCCGCTCTTCACGCCGCGTGCGCTTCTGCTGCAGGCGACGCAGGTGTTGCAGCGCGGGGTTCCGCGCCGATGTCACGCGACGGAGCGACGGACCCGGTCCGCCGCCCCGCTCGTGGTCGGACCCGGTGCCGGTGTTCAGGCGGCCACGCGGGCCTCCGCGGCCCGCGCGACGAGTGCGGCAAAGTGCTCGGGCTCGTGGATGGCGAGGTCCGCGAGCATCTTGCGGTCGAGCTCCACGCCGGCCAGCTTGAGACCGTGAATGAACTCGCCGTACGTGAGGCCGTTCAGGCGGGCAGCGGCGTTGATACGCGCGATCCACAGGCGACGGAAGTCGCGCTTGCGGACACGGCGGTCACGGTACGCATAGTTGCCGGAGCGCTGAAGCTGCTCCTTCGCACGGCGGTACGACGAGTGCTTGGTACCCCAGTAGCCCTTCGCCTGCGCGAGGACCTTGCGGCGCTTCTTGCGCGCGGATACAGAACGTTTGACGCGGGCCATGGGCTAACGCCTCCCCAACAGCCGGAGAATGGCCGGGCGGTCGACCGCGGCAAGGGACGCCGGACGCTTGATGGCGCGGTGCCGCTTGCTCGACACGGTCTCAAGGTTGTGTCGGAGCCCCGAGTGCACGTACATGATCTTGCCCTTCGGCGTGACGCGGAAGCGCTTCGAGGCTGACTTATGAGTCTTCATCTTGGGCATGTCTAGGGAACTCGTCTCTTCTCTAAGAGGATGCTGCGGGTGCGGGCTCTGACTCTACTGGTGCTTCTACTGCTGTTTCTACTGCTGTTTCTACTGCTGCTGGTGCTGTCGTCAACCCTGGCTCTGGCGCTGATGGCGCCTCGTTCAACTGAGATGACGTGGCGTTGGCCTTGGCGGGCTTCTGCGGTATGACGTCCTTCAACGGGGCGAGCATCATGATCATGTTACGTCCGTCGAGGTTCGGGCGGCTCTCGATGAGTGCCAGGTCCTGCACCTCTTCAGCTAGCTGGAGAAGAATGGCTTCCCCCCGCTCCGGGTGAATCAGCTCGCGCCCCCGGAACATGATCGTGACCTTGACCTTGTCCTTGTTCTTCAGGAACCGAAGGACATGGCCCTTCTTCGTTGCGTAATCGTGCGGATCGATCTTCGGCCGGAACTTGATCTCCTTGATGGTGATCGTGCTCTGGTGCTTCCGCGCCTGCTTCGCCTTCTGCTCCTGCTCATAGCGCCACTTGCTGTAATCCATGATGCGGCAGACGGGCGGGCGTCCTTCGGGTGCAACCTCGACCAGATCGAGGTTGAGTCCGATGGCGATGTCCAGCGCCTCCTGCGTACGCATCTCACCACGGTTGTCGCCGTCGGCGTCGATGAGCCGGACGTTCTCGACGCGAATGGCGTCGTTGATCCGAGTCGAAGGGCCGGCGGGCGGGCGAGTATCTGGACCGCGCCTAGGAGGCACGGGCTACGGGCATCGTCAGGCGAGCCCCTCCTATAAATCGGGACGCGGTGCGTCCATGGCCGAAAATGGTCGCCTGCAGGGCGACACGCCCGCACGGGTGCAAGCGCGGCCACAGTAGCAGGGATATGGCGGCCCGCCGGGTGCCTGTCGTCCGGGTGATCAGCCACGATCATGTCATGCCCGAGGTGACCATCGGGGGGATGGCCGTCCCCTACGTGCTGGTGCGTAATCCGCGATCGCGCCACGTGCGTATGACGCTGACGCCCGACGGGCTGCGGGTTTCGGCGCCCACACGGCTGCCCGCCGGTGAGATCGAGCGTGCCGTGGCGTCGAAGGAGCAATGGCTCCTGCGAAACCGTGAGTTGCTCGCGCCCGCTGTCCCCCACCCCCTGTTCAACGGACAGATGCTGCCGCTGCTCGACGGCGCGGTGGAGTTGAGCATTCGCCATTCCGCCCGCGGGTCCGTGCGATTCTTCCCGGACGAGCGGCGCATGGCGGTTGCCGCACCGAGCGCTGATGCGGTGCGCCCCCTTGTGGAGCGGGCCTACCGCGATCTGGCGCGCGGGTGGTTCGGCCGCATGTGCGACGTACACGCTCCGGGTGTCGGCAACGCGCCGCTGTCCATCAGCATCCGCGACCCGCGCACGCGTTGGGGATCGTGTTCGGCGCGCGGCACCCTCTCATTCTCATGGCGGCTCATGATGGCGCCCGCGCGGGTGGCCGAATACGTGGTCGTGCATGAGATGGCTCACCTCGTGCACCTCAACCACTCCGCCGCCTTCTGGGATCTGGTGCGGCGTGTCTCGCCTGATCACGATCGCGACCGGGCCTGGCTGCGCGATCACGGAGGTTGGCTGTCGCGTGCGCCCGGCGACGGTGCACGCACCTCGTCGCTCGTGCCCTAGGGGCGCATCTCCACGAATGCATCCATGATGTCGGGCACCTCATCACGAATACGCCTGCGCACGGCGCCGCCGATGTGGTGTGCGTGACCCAGCGTCACCGCATCCCCCAGCGCGAGGGTCACGAACGCCACCACACCATCCGCGGTGGCCACAAGGCGCACCGCATGCGGGGGGCGACCTGATACCGCGTGGGCGATTTCCCGAACGGCGCCAGCAGAATCGGCAGCGCCAACGACGTCCTGGCCGGATCCCTCCACCTCAAGCGGCTCTACATGGGTGCGCACCCGCGCGATTCCCGGGATATCCCGCGTTACGGCGGCGTCCACCTCGCGCGCCACGGTGTTGGCCTTCGCAAGCGGCGTGTCGGCTGGCAACTTCAGGTGCAGGGTGACCTCCACGCGATCCCCCACGTGCAAGATGCGCACGTTGTGCACCTCACGCACACCCGACACGGAGTGGGCAGATGCCAGCACACGGTCGGCTGGGTCCTGATCGTCGTCGTCACGGGGTTCCACGTGCACCACCACGTCGGCACCCGGCACGGCCCGCTCGATGGCGTCCTCAACGGCATCGGCGGCGGCGTGCGCCCGGCCAACGGCCTCGCCCGGTGGCACGCCCACCACCACGTCGGTGAACGATGTGCCGCCAGATATCCGCATGCGCAGTCGGCGCAGTTCGATGGTGGGGCCGAGGGCCTCCACGGCCTGTCGGGCGGCCGACTCAGCGTCGTCGGGCACCGAGTCCATGAGGGCATTCACGTTCTCGCGCATAAGGTGTGCCGCCGCCGCCACTACCAGCACCGACACGAAGAGTGCCGCGACGGAGTCGGCATTGGTGACTCCGGCACGCACGAGCAGCAGGCCCACCAGCACGGCGGCGGTCCCCGCCATATCGCTGGCGAAGTGCAGGGCAGTGCCCTTGAGCGCTGCGCTGCGATGGACCCGCGCGGCGCGGGTCAGCGTGACCGTGCGAACGAAGTCGACCACAAGCACGAGCAGCGCGACGCCGATGACCCACCACGCGGCATTAACCTCATGCCCGCCCTCAACGATGCGCCGGATGGCCATCACCGCGATCAAGATGGCCACGGCCACCAGCGCCAGCCCCTCGGCCAGCGCCGACAGGTGCTCGGCCTTGCCGTGGCCGTACGGGTGGTCGTGGTCCGCGGGCCGCGCCGCAACGCTGAGCGCGACGAACGCCATAATCGCGGCAACGAGGTCGGTCCCAGAATGGATGGCCTCCGAGATGAAGGCCAGAGATCCGGACGCGAGGCCGGTCGCCAACTTAATGCCGATGAGGAAAACCGCGGTGCCGATGGAGATGAGGGCGATACGCCGCGGGGATGCGCCGCGATCGGCCCCCGGATGTGCGTTCGCCTCAGCCACGCACCGATGATGACACCCCGCACCAAGGCGTAGGTTGTGTGATGCATGCTTCAAGGCATTCACCATGTCACCGCCGTCACGGGCGATGCGGCGGCCAACGTGCGTTTTTACGCGGGCGTGCTGGGTCTGCGCCTTGCCAAGACCACGGTGAACCACGACGAACCCGGCACGTACCACCTGTACTACGGCGACGAGGGTGGGCGACCGCGCACACTGATCACGTTCTTCGAAGTGCCGGGCGCGGCCCCAGGCCAGCCGGGTGGCGGCATGTTCCACTCGGTTGCGTGGCGCGTGCCCGACGATGCGTCGCTCGATTTCTGGGAACGGCGACTGGCAGATCACTCCACAACGAGCACTCGCGAGGATGGCGTGCTGCGGTTCGCCGACCCAGAGGGGCTCGCACACGTGCTGATGGCGCGCGGTGCGCGCGACGACGACCAACCCGCGCGGGCCGATGGCGTGCCGCCCCAGCACGCACTGCGCGAGATCATCGGGGTTGAGGCCATTTCGCTGGCGCCCGAGCGATCACGGACGGCGCTGGTAGAGGGGTTCGGTATGGCCGACCTGGGCGATTCGCTGGTGGTCGGAACCGGCGACCATGTGGCACGTGTCGCGCTGCAACCCGAACCGATGTCGCGGGGCGCTGCTGGTGGTGGCACCATCCACCACGTGGCATTTGCCAGCCCTGATGCGGACCACGCGCGGTGGCGTGAGCGCATTGACAACGCCCACCTCATGCCCACGCAGGTCGTGGATCGCATCTACTTCCGGTCAGTCTATGTGCGCGAGCCAGGTGGTCTGCTGGTGGAGGTGGCGACGATTGGCCCCGGCATGGCGGTGGACGAGGACCCCGAGGTGATGGGGCAGGCGCTCGCGCTGCCACCGTGGCTCGAGGAGCATCGTGCGGCCATCGAGGCGCGTCTCACCCCCATTGACAATCCCCGCACGCGTCGTTGACGACCATCGTGCGGGTGGCCGATTCCGGCCGACCCACCCTGCTCCTTTTGCACGGCCGTGGCGGAGACGCGGAGGATCTGGTGCCGATCGCCGACGCCGTGGCGCCCGATTGGGGGGTCATCGCACCGCGCGGGCCTGACGCCGAGGGTGGTGGATATGCGTGGTTCACACACCACGCCGTCGGGGTACCCGTGCGCGAAAGCCTCGATGTACGGCTGGGCGAGACCGCCGAGGTGGCCGCCGCGCTCCAGCGCCCTGCCGCGGGGCACGGCCGCATGGTGGCGGTCGGGTTTTCCAACGGGGGGATGATGGCCGGAAGTCTCGGTGCCGCACGGCCCGATCTGATCGGTGGCGTCGCACTGCTCTCCAGCACGTATCCACTGCCCGACCACGTGTACGCCATGGGTGGGCTTAAGGGTATGCCCGTCATCGCGCTGTCAGGGGGGATGGACCCGTTTCACCCCCTGGAGGTACACGATGCGGGTGTTGCGGCATATCGAGCGGCAGGAGCCCATGTGGCCGACCACATTGACCCCGCTGGGGGCCACAGTGTCACACCAGAACATGCCCGCATTCTGGCCAAATGGCTTGAGGACTGGGAATCGGGCGTGTCAGGGGCCTGAGCGCGTCCGACCCCCGACATACACTGGGGAACATGCGTTCGTACTCACACACCAAGCGGTCCGACGGCACAGCGCAGTTGAGGCTCATCACGACACCGGATGAGGCGTACGAGGTCGTGCACCCCACCCCCCGCAGGCCCCGGGCATCGCGCCAGGGCAGAAACCTGCGAATGGCGGAGCGGCTCGACCAGATCGCGATCGAGGCACAGCGGGATGCCGCCGAGGCCGTCATGGCCCACGACGACATCAGCGCCCGCGAGTTCCTTGACCGCGCCAGTGCGGCGCGCAAGGCGGCGGCCCTGCTGCGTGCTGGCCCCTCCGGAGTTCGCGACCTCATGGCCTCGTAGGCACTGCACCGTCGGTCAATCAGCGGCGATGGGGATCCACACGTAGGTGCAATTGTCGCACCGTCGCACGTCCTGACCGATGTCCTCCGATCCGCGCTCCCCGCACGTGGGGCACGGCGGATGGTCGTCCACAACCTCGTCGCTCATATGGCGAGGCTAGCTGTCGTGCCTGCAGAGGTTGCGAACAGCGGCGGCGCTTGGGCAGAGATCCTGATCGGACGCGGGTCACAGCGCGCCCCCCGCCCGCAGGGGGGCGCACGCCGTCTCGGTACATCCTCCCCGAACCCCGGCTACGGTGCGGCAGGTGACATCACGTACCGAGACGGGACTGTGGGCCGACTTGGTCCTCACGCCGGGGACGGTCACCCGCACGACCGCCGAGGCCGATGGCTTCGACGACGTCGCCACCCTGCTCACAGCGCCCGATGTACGCCGCGTTGTGGTCACGGGGAACGGTGCACAGTGGCACGTGGCGCTGGCACTGTCGCTTGCCTGGCTGGGGGTACCAACCCCTCCCGTGGATCTGATCGCCGTTCCCGGTGGGCTCGTCGCGCGCGGTGCATTTCCGTGGCGTGACGGCGATCGCCTGCTCGCATTGTCAAGTTCCGGCGAATTCCGTGACGTGATCGAGGCGATTGACCTGGGCGCGCCGCGACCCATCGCCGCCATCACCGCGAATGCCGGATCCACCATCGGACGTGCGGCGGCGGCACGGGCGATGGTGCGGGTGAACACGCTGCGCGCACGCACGCACACCCAGGGCTACGCCGGGTCGCTGGCCGCCGGGCTCGCCGTCATCGCCACAATGTCGGGCGATGACGTCCTCGCAGTGGCCGTTAACGACGTAGGCGGCCGTCTGGCGCCCCTGGTGCACCTGGCCGGCGCGCTGCCACCCGACGCGGGCCCGCGGCCCCACGCAGGCGTCTGTGTGGGCACCGGCCCCGCATGGCCGGCCGCGCTGCACACCGCCCTGTGCCTTCGCGAGGTCGCCATCCTGCCGGTGGATGGTTACGAGACCCGCGAAGGGGCGACGACCGGGCGCTTCTCGACGGTTCCGGATGATCTGGCGGTGACCATCGCCGGCGTGCGCCCGGACCCGCTGCTGGACGAAGCCGCGGGGGTCCTCGCAGACGGCGGCGCTCGTGTGGTGGCCATTGATGGCGATCCCGACGCCGACCCACGCCTCGCGCCCATCATGGCGCTTCCCCAGGCCATCGCCCTCGCCATTGACATGGCCCATCGGGCGGGGCTCGATGCGGATGCACCTGCGTGGGGCGGCGCGTACGACCGCACCGCACGTGGTACGGGTCGCTGATCGTGCGCGTCTTGCACCTGTCACCGCACCCGGATGACGAACTCATGGGCGCGCCCGCAACCCTGATGGCCCTGCGCGATGCCGGGCACGACGTGACCAACCTGGCGCTGTCGCTGGGCCGACCGGCTGACCATGCGCGGCGGCACGCAGAGGTGACGGAGGCCTGCGACAGAGCCGGCATCGGGCTGCGCGTGCTGGATCCGCCAATTGCCATGTCCGCGGGCGATGACCTGCCCGCTGCCGAGGCCGCCGTGTGTGGGGTACTGGCCGCCATTCTGCAGGGCCCCGACGCGCCCGACCTCGTGATCGGACCCAGCCCCCACGATGTGCACCACGGTCACGAACTGACGGGACGCGCGATCCGCGATGCCCTGGCGGCCCACGACGACCCACCGCCGTGGTGGATCTGGGCCATCTGGGGCGACCTGCCCATGCCCACGCTGGTGACGGCGCTGGATGACGAGCGCGTGGAGGAGATCACAGAGGCGCTGTCGGCACATGCGGGCGAGATGCAGCGCGCAGATCACCGCATTCAGGTGGAGGCCCGCACCCGCGTGGCGGCCACGCTGGCTGCGGAGAAGGTCTTCGGCTTCGGCGCCCCGGCGCTCACCGCTGACCGCGTGGAAATGGTGACCGAGGTGGTGCGCCGCGACGGTCACTGGCATCTCGGATCCCCGCGGGCGTTGGATGCCAACCAGCCCCTGGCCGCCCCTCGCACCCTGCGTGTGGACGGATGGCTGCAGGCCCGGAGCGCCCGGGACCTGGCGGACGGGGCCATCTACTAGCCCGGGAGCATCTCTCCGGCCCACACCGGCTGCGTGATGACGTTGCCGGGCGGGGCCAGCGGACACACCCAGCGCGGGTCATGCGCGCACGACGGGTGGTAGGCGAAGTTGAAGTCGAGCACCAGATCGCCGGCGGGCGTGACCCCCAGATCGGCGCCCTTCGCCTGATCCAGCAGGTATCGGCCACCCCCGTAGGTGTCCACCCCGCAGGTGGCGTCCCGAAACGGCAGGAAGAGACCGCCGGCGTAGCCATCCAGCCACAAGAGCGTGAGGCGGATCTCAGTGCCATCCCGCTCGGCCACCACATCGCCGATGGGTGTGAATGCGTCGTCGGGCGCGCGTACGGCCTCGCCCAACGACGGCTCCACCCGGGCCGCCAGACACCACGACGGGTCGTACGGGAAGAACGACATGCCAGCGAATCGCGTGCGACGGCCCCGAGGAACGGGCGTGTCCGGGTGAGTGTCAAGCAGCGCATCGCGCCCCTCCCGCCAGGTCGCCCACGATGCCGCGGTGGCACCCTCGCGTCGCACTGCCGCGTACAGATCGGCAACCCGGCGGCGCCAGTCGGCCAGATGCACGCTGCCGTCGCTCACGGCGTCGCGGGGTCGTCGTGGTCGTCGTGGTCGTCGTGGTGGTGATGATGCGCATGCGCGTGGTGTTCCTCGCCGCCGTGCGTCATGGGGTCCACGTGCACCACCACCGTCCCCAGGTGCGGCACCTCATCGCCAAGATCGTGCTGCACGCGCAAGGCGATCTCATGGCCCTCCAACACCGTCAGGTCGTCATCCACGGCGATGTTGACCTCGGTCCACACACGGTGCCCCACCCACCGCGCGCGCACCTCGTGCACCGTATCCACACCTGGCACTGACGCGGCACACTCCCGAATGGCCACCACCACCTCCGGCTCGATGCCGTCCAGCATGCGGCTGCCGATGTGCTTCGCCGTGTCCCACACGATCTTCATGATGAGGAGGCCGATGATGAGGCCGACGATCGGGTCGGCCAGCGGGAACCCCAGCATCACCCCGACGGCGCCCACCACGACGCCCAGCGACGTGATGCCGTCCACGCGGGCGTGATGCCCGTCGGCCACCAGCGCCGCCGAGCCGATGCGTCGCCCCACGCGAATTCGGTACACGGCCACCCACTCGTTGCCGATGAAGCCCATGACTCCCGCGATGACCACGATCCACAGGTAGGTGGGGTCCTGCGGGTTGAGGAACCGGTTGATGGCCTCGTAGATGGCGTAGGCACCCGAGAAGAAGATGATGGCCACAATGGCCAGCCCGGCCAGGTCCTCCGTGCGATGCAGGCCGTACGGAAAGCGATCGGTCGCGGGCTTTCGCCCCAGCAGAAACGCTGCCCCCAGCGGGATCGCCGTGAGTGCATCACCCACGTTGTGCACGGTGTCGGCCAGCAGCGCGACCGAGCCGGTGATGACCACCAGCACAATCTGAACCGCAGCTGTGAACCCCAGAACGACCAGCGAGATGATGAGCGCCCGCATGCCCGCACGCGAATCCCGAAGCGCGGGGTCCACTCCCCCATGGGTGTGGCCGTGATCATGGTCGTGCGCATGGCCGATGCTCATCGCGCCGATTGTGCCATGGACATCCAAGGCCAACGGGATGCGCTACCCCGTGACCGCCACAGGGCGGGAGGGATCAACCTTGGGCCGCACCACCAGCGTGCGCAGGGCGCGATTCGAGATGACTGCCGGCGCGACACCCTGTGCGGCGGCGACACCCTTGCGCGTGGTGCGCACGCCGAAGGCCTTGATCTGGACGTGGTGGTGGATGGACTGTGGAGTCGGGCGTCCTGCCGAAGCGGGGTAGCCTCTGCTCGTGAGCAACGAAGCCACAGGCCCCCTCGATCCCGACGGGGTGCTTCGGTGGATGCGGGCGCATCCAGAGCGTCTGCGCGCGTTGCTCGCCGAGGAGGACCCCGACGACCTGGACGACGCGCCCGCAAGCGATGCCGCGATACGTGCCCATCTGCGTCTGGCAGCCGAGGGCATGCAGCATGCGGCTGTCCCATGGCTCGCGCGGGCCCTTGAGGGATTGGCCGATGATCTGGACGAATGGTTCGAGGACGACCGCGATTTCTTCGAGCACCGGCTGGCTCTTGGCGACGGGGCCATCGCCCTTGAGGAGCACCTCCTCTACCAGGGGGATGCCGAAACGGACCCCGCCATCCACGAGGCCCTTGAGCGCCGTGTCCGGCTGGCCACCTGGAGCCTGCTGCTCCTGCGATGCATCGAGTCGCGGCTCGGGCCCCAGCACGACGGCTTCGCCGATGTGGCGCTCGCGTGGACCGGAACGCGCGGTCGCGAACTGGTGCTGCTCATCCTCACGATGGACCGCTCCCAGCAGGAGGCGTTACGGGAACGTGTGGGTCGAGCCCTCACGCGTGCCGAGCAGGTGCAGTCGGGTCAGGTGGCCGCCGTCACGGCCTACGTGCGTATGGCGATCGAGGCCACCGCGCACGCGCTGGAACCGTCCGAGGCATCACGTCCGGACTGATGGGCTTTCATACCCACGTGCTCAAGCAAACCATTCTGCCCATGATTGCCCTCGCAGCAGCGAGTGTTCCCGCGCTCGCCGTGGTGTCGGTGGTGCCCCCACCCTCGGCCGCGCCCGGCAAGGTGCAGGCTGTGGTGCCCGGCCTCACATACACCGTGTTGAACCGACCGGGGCCCCAGGTGCTGCACGTACTGACCATGCGGCCCAACGCACTGTTGTCATTGGCCCCGTCGCAGTTGTCCGGGTCGCTCAGCCAACGCGCCACGCTGTCATCCGGAATGGCCGCCCGCCTGCCCACCGGCGCAACGGCGGGCATCAACGCCGACTACTTCGACCTGACCACGGGTACGCCCAGCGGCGTGCTGACCGTGGGCCAGCACCTGTGGACCAGCCCCGAGCCGTCCCGATCGGCCCTGACCATCGCCAATGGCGGCGCGCTGTCGGTCGGCAAACTCACCCTCGCCGGGCGCTACCAGAAGCTCGATCCCGCGGGCGCCAAGCCGCAGCCCATTCGCACCTTCCGGGCGGTCAACCGACCGCTCCCCGCCACCTCGTCCACAGGGGTGGTGGTGTACACGCCCGATCTGGGGCGCCCCACCCCGTCCACCCCCGGCTATGAAGCCGTGGTGGCGCTCGATGGCGGCGTTGCGCTGTCCACCAACGCCCCAGTGCAGGGCACCATCGTTGCGCAGGCCACTGGCGGCGGCACCACCGTGGCCCCTGGTCAGATCGTGATCTACGGCAAGAACGGCTCCGGCAATAACGTCGCCACCGAGCTGGCCGTGGGCAGTCGCGTGCAGATCGAGGCCGCCATCGCCGGCATCGCGCCCGACGCGTGGGGTTCCGTCGGTGGCGGCCCCATGCTGGTGCAGGGTGGCGTGCCAGTTGTGAGTCCGGGCGAGGGCTTCAGGGCATCGCAGTTGAAGGCCTATACGACCCGTACCGCAGTGGGCCAGACGGCCGATGGCCGAATCTTGATGGTGGTGTCCGAGGGTCCGCAGCAAGGCAAGAAGGGCTACACGGCCGCTGGACAGGGTGATCTGATGGTGTCGCTCGGTGCCACGGACGCCATCGGCTTCGACGCCGGCGGATCATCGCTCATGGCGCTTGGTCGCCAGCAATTGATTCCCTGGACCAGCGAGCGCCGCATCGCCGACGGCCTCATCGCCAGCTACTTGGGCGCACAGATCTCCATCCCCAATCCGCAGCGTGTCTCGCCCAACGGCGACGGCCTGGCCGATTCGGGCACACTCGACGTGCAGTCGCCGGTGGCCGGGCACACCGTGGTGAGCTTGGCGCGCCGCGGTGGTGCTTTCTCAACCACCCTTCTCGACCAGACCGGCGGGCCCGCGAGCAATCAGATCGCCATTGACCCCGCCACGCTCGCCATGCCCGAGGGGCCGTACGTGGTCACCAGCACCCTCACGCCGGCCGACGGCAGCGCCCCCACCACGATGAACCGCAACCTTGTGGTGGATGGCACCCTCGGCACTATGAAGGCGGCACTCAAGTATGTGGGCAAGGCCAAAGCCAAGGGAAAGTCCAAGGGCAAGAAGCGCCCAACCACCATGAGCACGTCGTTCACGCTGTCGCGCATTGCGCGTGTGACGGTGAAGATCGTCAACAGATCCGGTGCCACGGTTGCCACCGCCGCGTCAAACAAGAAGTTCTCGGCAGGGCGCCGTACGGTGGCCTGGAGCGGCGCGGCGCTGCCAGCGGGCAGGTACTCCGTGGTCGTCATGGCAAGGAGCGCGTACGGCCTGAGCGGCCTGCAGGACAGCCTGCGTCTGCGGTAAGGGACGAAACGACGACGCGGCTCTGACCGACGCCGCGGACGACCAAAAGCACTCGCTGCCGCTCTAGGTGGACCGCAGTGTTGGCCCGGCCGCGGTGGTATCAGCCAGCAGATAGCCCGCCGTGCCCACGTCAGTGGCCCTCGGGACACTAGCCAGTGGTGCTCGTCGTCCCAGTCGTTGCGGTGGTGGGCACCGTCACCGTGGTTCCCACGGTGGGCGTTGTCGCCGTGGTGGGTACCGTCGCCGTGATGGGCGTTGTCGCCGTGGTGGGCGACGACGAGGATGAGCCTCCTGGGCTGATAACGGTCCAGAGCAACCAGACGATCACCAGCACAACGGCAGTGACCATGAGGTAGATATTGCGCTGACGGTTGGGATCTCGGGCGGGGGGCATCACCGTCAGGTTAGACGAGTAAGCCCCGGAGACCTGCCACGGCGGCCACGGGATCGGGTGTGGCGGCACTGATCGCCAAGGTTGCGACACCGGCTGCGGCCAGCGCATCGAGGCGGGTGCGCACCGCATCCGGAGGCCCGATCACGGCCAGCGCATCCACCATCATGTCGGTGACACAGGCCTGTGCATCGCGCCAGGTACCGGAGACCGCGGCATCCTGAACCGCACGCGCCTCGGCCCCGAAGCCCATCGCGGTGGCGGTGTCCGCATAGAAGTTGTGCGTGCGCGACCCCATGGCGCCCACGTAGAACGCGATCTCTCTCCGGGCCGCTGCCCGCGCGGCATCGGCACCCGCCCCCTCCCCCACCCAGACCACGACCGAGGCCATCACCTCGAGCGGGTCTCGCGCGGGGTGACGCCGTGCCGCGCCCTCCGCCAGCGGTGTAGCCCAGAGGCCACGTATGGACTCAGCGCTGATGAAGAACGGCCACCAGCGGTCCGCGATCTCGGCGGCAAGGCGCACGCCACCCGGTGCCATGGTCGCGAGCGTGATGGGAATGGTCGACCGCACTGGCTGGGTGATCATGCGAAGTGCACGCCCCGCACCGCCAGGCAGCGGAATCGGGCGGGGACCCGCAACTTCGAGCGGATTCCGCGCCCATACGGTGCGGCACGCGGCCACCACCTCACGCAGCTCGCCGAGCGGCCGAGTAAACGGCACCCCATGCCAGCCCTCGACGACCTGCGGGCCGGAGGCCCCTAGGCCGAGCAGGGCACGACCACCGGAGATGGCGTCCACGCCGGCCGCGGTCTGGGCGAGCAGGGCAGGGCTGCGGCTGTACACGGGCAGCACGGCGCCGATGCCGATGCGCGTGGTGCGTGCGGCAATGGCGCCCATCAGGCTCGGCGCGTCGAAACCCCACGTCTCGGGAACCCACACCTCATCGCCACCGGCGGCCTCAAACGCCACCGACAGCGCCACCGCGTCGCCGGGGGCTGACATGTGATGCAGGGTCAGCGCAATCCTCATGCCCCAACAGTACGCATGGCATGGCGCGCGGCCGTGCGCCCGTCTATGGTCGGGGCGCATGACCACTCGCCATGCCCCACACGCGACACGTGCGCTCGCGACGCTTCAATCAATGCTCCGTGCGCGGTGGATTGACGCCGTCGAAGCCGAGTTGGTGCAGCGCGGCGAGGCATCCTTCCATATGAGCGGCGCGGGGCATGAGGCGTCCGCGGTGCTCGCGGATCACCTCGGACCCCAAGACTGGCTGCAGTCGCACTATCGCTCCCGCGCGCTACTGATCGCCCGCGGCGTCACACCGGACCGCTTCTTCCACGGTCTGCTCTCCACCGCCGAGAGCGATTCGGCCGGGCGTCAGATGCCCGCGTTCCTGCACGACCCCGACTTGCATGTACTGCCGATGACCGTGCCCACGGGCAATGGGGTGCTGCATGCGGTTGGCGTGGCACGCGAGGTGCACGGGGGTGAGGGCGCGCCCATCGTGGTCGCAGGGGTGGGCGATGGCACCACGCAGCAGGGCGAGGTGCTCGAGGCCATCGGCGAGGCCGCGCGCCAGCGACTGCCGGTGCTCTTCTGGATTGAGGACAACGGCTACGCCATCTCCACCCACACGGAGGGGCGCACGTTCTACGACACGGTCCTTGGACCGGCGAACGACTTCCTGGGCGTGCCCATCACCCGCGCCGACGGCCGCGACCCGGTGACGCTCGACATCATCGCGGGGCACGTCATCAATGAAATGCGCGAGAACCGTCGCCCGGCCATCATGGTGGTGCGGTGCGAGCGGCTCACGCACCACACCAACGCCGACGACGAGTCCGTGTATCGCACCGAGGATGAGCGGGCCGAGGCACGGGCCAGCGGCGATCCCATCGTGTTCATGCGCGACCACCTGGTGGCCGATGGCGTGCCCGCCGCCGATCTGGCGGCCCTCGAGGCCGAGGTGGAGACCGAAGTGCGTGCGGCGGCAGCCCGCGCGCTGCAGGCGCCCGACCCGGTTGCCTGCTACTCGGCCACCGCTCCCGTCAACCCCGAGACGATCGCCCAGGCCGCTGGCGACCCGCCGCCGCAGGATGGCCCGCCGCGCACCATGCTCGAGGCCATGCGCGATGTGCTGCACGACCGGTTGGCGACCGACCCACGGGTCTCGCTTCTCGGCCAGGACATCGAGGACCCGAAGGGCGACGTGTTCGGGCTCACG
>Ga0105054_10000609_pt1 | contig 56854 bp, 52 predicted proteins | sample BON02_FD_78091 | JGI IMG/M metagenome (GOLD analysis project Ga0105054, IMG submission 78091) | Freshwater microbial communities from Lake Bonney liftoff mats and glacier meltwater in Antarctica - BON-02 (megahit assembly) | ecosystem: Environmental > Aquatic > Freshwater > Ice > Glacier...
AAAGAAGGTACTACGGCATTTTTAGAAAAGAGAAAAGCAGTTTTTCCGGGGAAATAAATTAATAAAGATTCTTGGTTTAATTAAATATTTAATGATAAAAAGAATGCAATTCCAATTATAATTCTGAAAGGAGTTGTAATCGTAATTTCAATTATTTTTTATGTTTAAAGAAGAAAAAATAAGTTTTTTAGAAACAATTATAAAAATTGCAATCATTTTTGCTGCAATATATGTTGTATTTGTTTTACCTGTTTACTGGTACATGAAATACAATATCCAAGGAATTATAATGTTTTTGGTTTTATTTATACTAACATCTCCTTTAATAGCTTTTACTTTTAAAAAGCTTGTTTATTTTAAAAAAAACGAATTAAAAAATACATTTTTGAGTAAAAAAACACATGTTTTATTTGTTTTTTTACTCAATTTTTATGTTTTTTTAACTATTGGATTAAATACACTAATTGGATCTTACCTTTTGGTAGCACTTTATGCTGTTTGTTATTTACCAATTATAATGTGCCATTTAAAGAAAGAGCTTCCTTATTTAATGGTTCTCTTATTCAGTTTTTCTATAAGTTTTTTATTGTTAGTTAATTTTTACTTTGCAACAAATGAAGTGGAGGAAAGTTATTTTTATACTTTAAATAAAGCTACTTCAACTATCCAATTAGAGGATTACGTATATGAAGAGTTTGATGGAATTCGCATATTCTTTATAGAAGAGAAAATAAATTACTCCGGAAAAATAAATTATGTTTTTGCAGATGGTTATTTTGGTTATAGAGTGGTTAAAAAATATAAGTTTTAAGTTTTATTTTTCACCTTCCCATTCGGCATAAAATTGAGATAAAAAAGTCTCCATAAATTGGTGTCTTTCTACAGCAATTTTTTTTCCACTTTGGGTATTCATTTTGTCTTTTAAAAGCAATAGCTTTTCATAAAAATGGTTAATTGTTGGTGCATTACTATTTTTATATTCTTTTATACTCATGTTGAGGTTTGGGGCAATATTTGGGTTGTAAATAGTTCTGTTTTTAAAGCCTCCATAATTAAAGGTTCTGGCAATGCCAATTGCACCAATTGCATCAAGCCTGTCTGCATCTTGTACAATTTCTAATTCTTTTGAACTAAATTTATTTTCAAAGTTTCCGCCTTTAAAAGAAATATTTTCAATTATTTGAACAACATGATTAATGGTTTTTTCTGCAATATTTTCATTTTCCAAAAATGCACGAGCAACTTTTGGTCCTATTGTTTCGTTACCATTATGAAACTTACTGTCTGCAATATCATGAAGTAAAGCGCCTAATTTAACGACTTCTAAATTACAATTTTGTTCACTTTTAGCTATAAGAATTGCGTTTTTATAAACGCGTTCTATGTGAAACCAGTCATGTCCACCTTCAGTATTTTCTAATTGTTTCTTTACAAAAAGTATCGTATTGTCTATTGTATTATTCATAATTTAATATCAAAAAAAAAGTGGCTTTTCAAAAAAAATTTAAGAAAAGCCACTTTCAAGTACAATAAATATTTTAATTATAACTTAGCAGGTTCTACCCATTTAAAAATATGAACTTGCTCTGGTGTAATTATTCTTTCTGAAACTCTAGCCATTCTAGCAGGTAATTTTATTAAATAATCTCTTGCTTTCTCTGCTTCGCCAGTTAAATTACCCATTTTTTCAATTTCCCATTTTTCAATTAACTTTTGCATAATATCCACATAATCCATAGCAGTATAAACTCCTATTCGTTGTGCTGAATTTGAAAATTCTTCAAAAGCAGTTCCCATTTTTTGTCCAGATTCACGAATTAATTGCGCAGGCATATTAATTTTATTTTTCATCATGTATTGAAAAGACAACATCATTTCACTTGGATCTACTTCAAATATTTTTTTAACAAAATGGCTGTATGCATGGTGATGGCGCATTTCGTCACCAGCAATTAAACGACACATTTTGGATAATTTATTATCTCCATATTTCTTAGCCATTTGTGCCACACGATTATGCGAAACATAGGTTGCTAATTCTTGGAAACTTGTAAACACGAAATTCTTATAAGGATCTCTACCAGTTCCCGGATCAAAACCATCGTTTATTAAATGTTGCGTAGTCATCTCTATTTCTCTCATATTTACTCTTCCCGAAAGATATAAATACTTGTTTAGAACATCACCATGACGATTTTCTTCACCAGTCCATTGGCGCAACCATTTAGCCCATCCATTGTCTCCATTTTCTCCTTTTTGAGTAACTCCTTCAATATCCATTAACCAAGTTTCATAGGTTGGCAATGCTTCTTCTGTAATGGTGTCTCCAACTAAGGATACCCAGAAATCATAAGGTAAATCTTTTGCAATTTCTCTTAATTCTTTTACTTCTTCTAAAAAGTTTTCACTTTTGGAATCTGGTAAAAGATCTGTTGGTTGCCAAATTTTTTCAACTGGAATTAAATATTCTTCTACGAAGCTGTCAATTTTCTTTTCTAAAAATTGCATTACTTCTAAACGTACGTTTTGTATCGACATTATGCTGTTTTTATATGTTTAATTATTATTTTTTCTGTTTTTTCAAAAATTTCTTCAAAAGAATAATCTGATATTTTTAAAGGTTCCTGAATTTTGAAAGATATTTTAGCTCCCAATCCTTTTGGAAATTTTCCGTATCTGTCCATTTTCCATGAATTATTTATCGTAATTGGCACAAAATAAGCATCAGGTGCAAATTTATAAAGCATTTTTAAACCGTTTATTGAAAATGGTTTTGGCACGCCTTTTTTTCCTCTTGTCCCTTCAGGAAAAATCATAACCGAATAATTGTTTTTATTTATATACTCGGCAGTTTTTTTTATTTCACTAAGTGCTTGTCTCGAATCTTTTCTGTCAATTAAAGCAGAGCCACCGTTTCTTAAATTATAAGAAACACTAGGTATTCCTTTTCCAAGTTCTTTCTTACTTATAAACTTTGGATGCCATGCACGCATAAACCACAGTACAGCAGGAATATCATGTAAACTTTGATGGTTAGAAACAATTACTAAAGGTACATTTCTTGGCAATTTATCTAATCCTTCAAAATGATAAGTAGTTCCTAGAAGATGAGAGGACCTTAATAAAAATAAATTCATTATGGCAACGCTCCATCTATGGCCGTTATATCCTAAAACATTAAAACAAAACCATTGTATGGGATGAAATAGTAACAACCAAAATAGGAATAGCGCTGTATACACTACTGATAATGGATAAGATACTTTTTTTTGCATAGGTTAAGCTTAATTTAATACAAAGGTAATTTATATAATAAAAAAACCATCAATTTTGATGGTTTTTTATACTATTTAAGCTTATTAATTAACAATGTTCGTTATAAGCGTCTTTTAAGTTTTCAGCAATTAACTCTGCAGGTCGACCTTCAATATGATGGCGCTCTAACATATGAACTAATTCTCCGTTTTTAAACAATGCCATACAAGGTGATGATGGAGGAAAAGGAAACATATGTTCTCTGGTTTTATTAACAGCATCTTTATCCACTCCTGCAAAAACAGTAACCGTTTGTGTAGGTTTTTTTGCGTTGTCTAGACTCATTTTAGCTCCTGGACGTGCATTTCTTGCTGCACAACCACAAACAGAATTAATTACTACTAATGTTGTTCCTTCTTTTGCAAGTACATTATCAACATCTGCTGCGCTATATAATTCTTGAAAACCAGCGTCCGTTAATTCGGCTTTCATTGGTTTTACCATTTCTTCTGGATACATATTTTTTAATTTAGATTTTCAGATGTTCTATAATAGATTTTCTGTTTTTTATTCTTTCACAAATATACAATGATTTTTAAAGAATTATTTTAAAGAAACCATAAAATTTAATTATAGCATAATAGATAAGATGCTATCGAAAAATTCTTCTTAACAAAGCTTTTAGAAATGGTATTCTCGGACATTTTAAAATTACTTTTAAGTCTTCTAACCAGGATGTTTTTTCGTCTAAAAATTTCAGTATTAACCCTGAATTCTCATCTTTAAATAGATCAGAAAATAGTTTAGACCCTATTGCATTATTCTTGTACAATAGATCAATAAACAGCAAATCATAAAACCAAAATTTATTTTTTTTGTGAAATTTAGTAAAATCAGATTCTGTTTCTAGAAATTGCACTAATTCTTTCGATTTTTTTGTTGCGTTTTTAAAAGTAAATCCTGTACTCGCTTTTGTCCAACCACCAGAAGAACCAATATTTAAAACGTTTTGGGTGTTATTTTTCCAAAACGGATAACATGTCATTGGAATATTTCCTTGCTCTTTTCCCACAATTTCATATTCTATTATGCCTAAATTTTTAAGATATAATTCAATTTCAATCTCATATTCTTCTTTGGAAAGTAAATCTTTTGAAAACAAAGTATATTCTACTAAAGCTTCCTTTTTTGAGGTAGGTAAAACATACATAAATCGTGTGTTTCCGTTTTGATTTACAGAAAAATCCATGAAAGTTGCTGCGTTTTCGTCAAAAACAGTTTTTTTACTTTTTATAAACCAACCAATAAAATGTTGTTGTAATAAAGGATATTTTTTTTGTGAAGTAACTAAAGTTGCATTAAAAATGGAGTTAAAAACTTTGTTGCAAGTAAATTTTTTTCCTTCCGTTTCTACTAAACATTTTCCTTCTAATTCTGATAAAGTAACTACTTTTTCTTGCAAAAAGTGAATGTTTTCATGCTTTGAGATTTCATTAAAAACGAAATTATAAAAATCCAAACCTTGAATCATTTTATAATGATAAGGTGTAATATTTAATTTCTTTCGAAAACTTTCATTTGCAAAAAGAGTAGCATCCCATTTTTTAGAAAGAATATTATTAAAAAGCGATGCATCATCCCAAAAACACCAAGTTCTATCGTTTGTTTTCTTAGCATCACTGTCTATTAAAAGAATAGATTTATGTTCAAATTTTTTAGACAAGACCATCTCATAGACTGTTAATAAAGCAGCTAATCCAGTTCCTGTAAAAATGTAATTATAGTGTTTCATTAAATTCTAAAAAAGCAAGTACATAATGTTATTTAGATTTTTTTGTTCACTCCAATTTTGCTTACAATAGCAATCTTGGCAACATTGGATGTTAAATATTTAAATTCATTGTCAAAGTTATGCTTTGATTTTTGATTTTAAGTTACAAATGCTAAAATATCAACATAAGTTCTTGTTTTTAAAGGGTGGCAGTTTTGCAATTTAGCCATTATTTTTACATATAAGAAGTATTTTCTCTTACAATAAATTATACCTAACTCCAATAAATCCTCTAATGCCTTGATTAGGACCATAAACATAACCAGGGTCGAAAGTTAGTGCATAAGGATTGTCAGGTGTTGCTACTGCGTTTCCGTTAGCATTGAAAGTAACATTATTATCAAAAGGATCGTTTGCTCTTGCAATAATAAAAGGGTTTCCTCTATTTGGTGTCCAATTCAATAAATTTTTCACACCACCATATATTTCAAATTTGCTAAACTTTTTATACGTAAATTGAATGTTTTGTATGCTCCAAATAGGGGAATATTCTTTTCTTGGGTCTAAATCACCAAGTAGCGGCAAACGCATAGGTCCGTATAAATTTCCTGTGTAGTCTATAGATACAAACCATTTAGGAATATCGTAAGTTATACCCCAAGTTGCGCTATATTTTTCCGTTAAAATAGGGGTGCTTATTATCCCGTCTCGTTTGTTTTTAGAATCTAAAATGGTAAAGCCAAATATTGTTTTTAATCCGAATGGGAAAATTAAATCCATATTTCCGGTAACGCCCATTGTTTTGGAATATCCATTTAAGTTGGAATAAATAATTTGTTCTGGATTTGTATCGTAATCTGGTAAAATTTGATTGGTAAAATAAGTGTACCAACCTGAAAATTCTATAACGGCGTGTACCCCGTTTTTAAAAGTCATCTTTTTAAGATAATTCACGTTGATATTATATGATTTTTCAGGTTTTAAATCTTCCGTAATTATAACATCTCTCGAGCCTGTTAAAGCAGCATGTTCTTCGGTAAACAAATTTACAACTCTAAAACCTGTTCCAGAATTGATTCTAAAAATGGATTTCTCTGTTGGTTTCCATTTGTAAGCAATTCTAGGTGTAAATATGTAGCCGTGAATATTATTATAATCATATCTTGATCCTAATAAAACGCTGTGTTTTTCGGCCAATTTTATTTCATCTTGTACAAAAATACTACTAATTTTAGTTTTTTCAGAAGCTATAGTAGCGATCGTATTATCGTTATAATATTGGTATCGAAAAGCAGTTCCAATTAAAAAATCGTGGTTTTCAATTTTCTTATCCCAAGTCATTTGTCCGTATGCAATTTCTTGTTGTGCTAAAAATATAGTGTTTCCGTAAACCGAATTTTGGTTATGATTTGTGTAAGAAAACGAAGCAAAGATGTTTTCAGAAACAGGTAATTGGTATTTTCCTAATAATTCATAACGAGCGGTGTAAATACTTTCGCCATAGACTTCGCTTCCGCCACGGTAACTTTTATTCCATTGCATTTCTCCGCCCCAACGGTCCTCATAGAAAAATCTTCCGGCAATGCTAAATTCTTTATTGCTTTTTCTTTCGAGGTTAAATTTATTGAAAATAGAAATTCTGTCTTGCAAAGTAACATCGGTAAAGTTGTCGTTATTGTTGTCAATTGCATTAGAATAATTAAAGTAATTAATTCCTAAAAGCGAATTAATATTTTTACCAATTTTATATTTCGCGCCTAAATCAATGTTATGTTCCAACCAAGAAGTAGTAAAATAATCGGCGTAAAATTTTGGGGCAGTAGTTGGCGTTTTAGTAATTATATTAATTAATCCGCCTACCGCTTCACTACCATATAAAGAAGAAGCTGGTCCTTTTACAATTTCAATTCTGTCAATTAATGAATTTGGAATTCCAGATAATCCATAAACAGTTGAAAGTCCGCTCACAATAGGCATTCCATCAATCGTTACCATAGTATACGGGCCTTCTAAACCGTTAATATGTATGTCGCCCGTGTTACAAATGTTACAGTTTAACTGCGGCCGCACACCATTTACATTTTGAAGTGCTTCAAAAACATTGGACGTTGGGTTTTTCTTTAAAAATGCAGCGGTATAAATTTCTACTGGTACAGGTGTTTCTAATCGGGAAACTGCTTTTAAAGTTCCCGTTACTACAATTTCATCTAAAGTATTATTTTCGACTAAGTTTACATTTAATAGTACTTCCTTTTGGTTTTTAATCTTGATTTTTCTTTTTTCGGTTTTAAAACCAACAAACGAATAGGTAACTGTATAATTGCCCTCAGGAATATTTTTTAAAATATAGTTTCCGTCCAAGTCTGTTTCTACTCCTTTTTTAAGTTCAGAAATGTAAACATTTACAAACGCAAGCGACTCTGTTTTATTTGTCAATTTACCTTTCAACGTGGTTTGAGAAAAGGCCAACGAACTGGCCAATACAAATAGTATAAAAATAGTTTTCATTAATTCTTAAATAATAATTTAGACAAATCTAAAAATTTTATTTCAACACACAAAAATAAATTGTTTATATTTGTTTAAAATATAAATAAATGACTATTTCTGAAGAAAACTACTTAAAGGTAATTTACCATTTATCTTTAGTTTCTCCAAAAGGAGTAAATACAAATGCAATTGCAGGAATGCTTGATACTAAGGCATCATCTGTAACGGATATGCTGAAAAAGTTAGCAGATAAAGACGTGGTTTCTTATAAGAAATACCAAGGTGTTACTTTAACAGAAAATGGAACTCTAACAGCAAAAATGATTGTAAGAAAGCATCGTTTATGGGAAGTTTTTTTGGTCGAAAAATTAAATTTCTCTTGGGACGAAGTTCATGAAATTGCAGAGGAATTAGAACATATTAAATCGGAAAAATTAATTAATAAGTTAGATGCTTTTTTAAATTTTCCTGCTTTTGATCCACATGGAGATCCAATTCCGAATGAAAAAGGAGAAATTATCAAGCTGCAAAAACAGTTGCTTTCTGAAGTTGCCTTAAATGTTACTTATAAGTGCGTGGGTGTTAAAGATTCTTCACCAGAGTTTTTGCAATATTTAGACAAACAACAAATAGCATTAGGTTCGACCTTTAAAGTTATTGAAAAAGAAAGTTTTGACGACACTTTACTTGTTGCAATAAATGATAATGAGATTACCATATCCAACAAAATAGCTAGTAATTTATACGTACAATAATTATGTTTCAAGATCTATTAACTTATTTAGAAAGCATCGATCCTATTTTAGCGGCTTTTTATGCTACAATGTTCACTTGGTTTGTAACCGCTTTAGGAGCTTCATTTGTGTTCTTTTTCAAAGAAATGAATAGGACATTTTTTGATGGTATGCTTGGATTTACAGGTGGTGTTATGGTTGCCGCAAGTTTTTGGAGTTTATTAGCGCCATCTATAAAAATGAGCGAAGGAGAAGGTTTTATTAAAGTAATTCCGGCAGCAGTTGGTTTTGCTTTGGGAGCCCTTTTTATTTTTGCATTAGATAAGGTATTACCTCATTTACACATTAACTTTAAGGAAACAGAAGGTATAAAATCTCCTTGGCAAAGAACCACTTTACTAACTTTAGCCATTACAATGCACAATATTCCAGAAGGATTAGCAATTGGTGTTTTATTTGGCGGTGTAGCAGCAGGAATTCCAGAAGCTTCTATTGCTGGTGCAGTTACTTTAGCAATTGGAATTGGAATTCAAAATTTCCCAGAAGGAATTGCTGTTTCTATGCCTTTGAGAAGAATGGGAATGAGCAGAAGAAAGAGTTTTATGTACGGACAAGGATCTGCGATTGTGGAACCTATTGCTGGGGTTTTAGGTGCTGTTGCCGTAACCTTTTTTACACCTATATTGCCGTATGCTCTAGCTTTTGCTGCTGGTGCAATGATATTTGTAGTTGTGGAAGAAGTAATACCAGAAACGCAACAAGCTAATAATACAGATATTGCTACTCTAGGATTTATTGGCGGATTTATTGTAATGATGATTTTAGATGTAGCTTTAGGATAAAAAAAGAATGGGTTTTAATTACTTAAAAACCCATTCTTTTCATTTTTATAATTTTGCACCAATAGATAGAAAAAATGTTCTTCCTTCGCCTGGTAATATTCCAGGTCCTGGATAGCCACTAGCTCTTCTAGTAGCATATTTTTCGTTAGTTAAATTATTAATTCCTGTTCTAATATTATAATTTTTCAAAAATTTATATTCAGCAGAGAAGTCTAATAAATTATAACCTTCTAACAAACCAGTTACTCCATTAGCGGAAGGTGTAACGGTATTATTTGCATCGGTAAACACTTGTCCAGACATTTTGTATTGTAGTGTACCTGAAAACTGATTATTACTCCATGTTGCTCCAAAATTATGAATATATCTTGGTGCATTTTCTACACGATTTCCAGATAAATTACTTTGTGTAATAGTTATATTTGGTGCGGTACCTGCTGTAGTAAACGTTTCAAAATTTGTGTACTTAGAATCTATAAAACTTAAAGTAGCGAATACATCAAGATTTCCATGCGTATTTTCTATTTTAAAGAAACGAGTTACGTTGAAGTTTACAAAACTTTCAATTCCTTTATTAACTGTTTCTCCTAAGTTTGTTCTGTATAAAAAAGTACCTTGTGTAGGATCATTATTCACAAATTGTCGTGATCCACCTACGCGATTGTTGTAACTTAAGTAAAACACACTAAAATCAAAATTCAAATAGTTTTTAATACTTCCTCTATACCCAAGGTCTGCATTAAACCCCGATGCATCTTTTAAATTTGGATCAATAACATCTGTAACGGCTGGTGGCGTTAGGTCTGAAAATAAAACAGGTCTATAAGCTTGAGAAATATTTGCATATATATTAGTTGTATTTATTTTATATTCTAAACCAAGACCAAACAAAGGTTGATTTCTTGTGATTCTTTTGTTTTCGAGCAGCACAGGGTTATTGCCACTTAGTCCAAATTGGCCTTCTGCTGTGGAGTTTATATATTCATATCTAGCGCCTGGAGTTACACTAAATAAATCGGTTACTTTAAATTGATTTTCAGCAAATAAAGTTATGTTTTCGGTATAAAAATTTAAGTCTCTAGGATAGTTTCCTTCGATATTTAAATCAAAATCAGATCCAGTACTACCAACTCCTTGTTGTTGTCTTCTTGTATTTGCTTTATATAAACGTGTTCCAAAAGCTAAGTTATTTTTGGTTTTACCTAAGTTATAGGTAAAAATATTTCTGTTTTCTAAACCAAAGTTTTTATAAAAATCTCTATCTACTCCTCGGTTCGCTAACAAATTTGTAGTTGTATTATAGGCATCTTCTATATTTGGTGTTGCAGTAAAACCAACACTATTTCTCTCGGCAACAAGTCCAAATAATTTTGTATTTGAGGTTAAATTTGCACCTAATTTTGTGTCAAAGTTTAAAGAAAAAACATTCCAGGGTGTCCCAAACCAATTTCTTTCTCTGCCAGATTGTCTATCATTATCTTCATATTGCGCATCTGTTAAACCACCAGGCTGCTGCATTTGGTAATTCATATTAGTGTATTCTGCCGATAATTTTGTGTTTTCAGTAAATTCATATTGTAAAAACACATGTGAATTTCTTACTTTATATTCGTTATTTTCTCTCCAACCATCTGCACTTCTAGAATGATTGTATGCGTAGTAAGAAAATTTATTAATTTTTCCTCCAATTGCATTGTAGCTACTTAACAAGTTATAACTTCCTACTGTGTTTTGTGTTTCAAATGAAAATTCTTTTTCTTTTTCTCTTTTCAAAACATAATTTAACATTCCTCCAAATTGAGGACCATATTGTAATGATGCACCGCCTCTGATTAATTCAATAGATTCTACAGCATCTAAAGGTGGATTATAATATGCTTCTGGATAACCAAACACATCTGCTGATATGTCATACCCATTTTGTCTAGTATTAAGTTCCCAACTTCTATTTGGACTTAAGCCTCTTACTCCTACATTTATTTGAATTCCTGATCCTTCATTTTCCCAAACAGTAACTCCTGGCACTCTTGAAAAAATTTCTCTTGCATTATTAGTTGCGAAATTTCCAGTAATATTAGATAATACCAAAACTTCATTTTTCTTGCCTGAAAACAACGCATTGTTTTTTATTTCTGGCATTCTCTCTGGAGTGTTTTCAATAGAATAAACATTTACAGGTTTCAAATAATTAATTGTATCACTAATTGTTGTTGAAGTTTTTTGCGCATAATTAGCACTAACAAAAAAGAAAAAAGCTAAAATTAAAAAGCGTTTCATATTTATTTTTTTAAATTGAAGTACAAAAATAATACACAATTCTTATTTAGACAAGTTAAAAATAAAAAAAATTATTATTTTATTTAATTAGGTTTATTTTTTAATAAAACATTTATTTTTCCACTTTTAAAAAACAATAATTCAATTTATTAACTAAAAAAACAAAATTAGTAGACTTATTTACATTGTTTATTTATCTTTAAACTTATTAATTTTCGAATTTAATGCATTTATAGTATAAACATAGTCTTTAAACTGGATAAATATCAATTATAATGGTCTTACAAATAGTCAAATATTTTTCATTTGTCATATTATTTCCGCTTCTGATTAGTTGTGCTGTTAAACCAATTGTAAAGGAAAAGCAAATCATTACAAATTCAATTACTAAAATAGGGGAGAGTCATAAAATCATAATTTCAAAGATAATTTCAGATTCTCGTTGCCCTGAAGGACTTACTTGTATTTGGGCCGGAGAAGTGGAGCTTGTACTTTTAATTTATAAAGAAGATGTTTTTTATAAAGAAATACCGTTGACCATAAATTTTAAAAATTTTCCTGAAAATAAATTGTTATTGGAAAAGTACACTTCAAATAAAAAGATTAGAAGCATAGAAGTATTTCCAATAAAAAAGCAAGGCGTTGCAATTAGTTTAAAAGATTATTTGCTAAAAATTGATTATGTAAATAATTAATGGCAAGCACAATCATCGCCACAAGACTTGGAACTTTTAGGCTTCTTTTTCAGGAAGAATTTTTTTATTAAAAATCCTACAGCTATTGCTAATGTGATGTAAACTAAAATTTCTTGCATGATTTTTTATTTTAAAAACTGATAGGTTATTAATGAAATAATATATGCTAATCCAGTCATGAATACTAATTGAATTATAGGCCATTTCCAGGAATTAGTTTCCTTTTTTACAATTGCTAAGGTACTAACACATTGCATTGCAAAAGCGTAGAATAATAATAATGAAACACCTGTGGCGAAGTTAAATATTTTTTCACCTGTTACAGGATTTACTTCTGCAGCCATTTTACTTTTAATTGTTCCATCTTCTTCACTATGAGTTCCCACACTATATATTGTTGCTAAAGTTCCTACAAATACTTCCCGTGCTGCAAAAGAACTTACTACTGCAATACCTATTTTCCAATCATAACCCAAAGGTTTTATAGCTGGCTCGATAGCTTTTCCTAAAATCCCCATATAAGAATTTTCTAATTTGTAGGCGGTAATTTTATTTTCTAGTTCGTCAGTACTAATAGTTTTATTTTCATTTGACTTTAAAACAATTGCTTCTGCATTTTCAAAACCTTTGCTAGGGCCGTGAGAGCCTAAAAACCATAATATAATTGATATTGCTAAGATTATTTTTCCAGCGCCAACAACAAATGCTTTTGTTTTTTCTAATACATTAATACCAACATTTTTAAACATTGGAATCTTATAACTTGGCATTTCGACTACAAAGTATGTTTTACACTTTATTTTTAGTATTTTATTCAGTAAATAAGCTGAAAAAACTGCTGAACCAAAACCTATTAAATACAAAAACATTAAGGTTAAACCTTGTAAACTCAAAAAACCAAAAAATCTTTTTTCAGGAATTATTAACGAAATTAAAATGGCGTAAACTGGTAATCTTGCAGAACAGGTTGTAAAAGGAGTTACTAAAATAGTTATTAGTCTTTCTTTCCAGTTTTCAATGTTTCGCGCACTCATAATTGCTGGAATAGCACATGCTGTTCCAGATATTAATGGGACAATACTTTTACCGGAAAGGCCAAATTTCTGCATGATTTTGTCCATCAAAAAAACTACACGACTCATATAACCACTTTCTTCTAAAATAGAAATGAACAAGAATAAAAAGGCGATTTGTGGAATAAAAATAACAATTCCGCCAATTCCAGGAATTATACCTTCGCTAATTAGATTAGTAAATTCTCCTGGTGGTAAGTTTGTTTTTGCATACGAACTTAAGTTTGCAAAAGTTTCATCAATAAAGTCCATTGGGATGCTGCTCCAATCAAATAAAGATTGAAAAATAACCATTAAAATTCCAAAGAAAATTACATAACCAAATACTTTATGTGTTAAAACCCTATCTAATTTGCTTTGAAAGTCAGATGCTTTTGTTTTATCAATCGTTTGCCCAATTTTTAAAGTATCGTTAATAAATTGGTATCTTTTAATAGTTTCTTTTTGTTGTAAACGCTTTAAATCGGCATGCGATTTTGTGAACGAATTCCTAATTTCGTTACGTTCTAAATTTAAGAAATTAACATCTTGGGTAATTACTAGCCAAAGTTTATACAGTAATTGATTTGGAAATGCCTTTCTTAGCTTATCAAAGTATTCTGGATCAATGCTTGATGCGCTTAAGCACGGCTTAGTTGAAAGAGTATTATAATTTAAAATTAAATCTTTAAGTTCTTCTATTCCTGTTTTTTTGCGAGAACTTACTAAAGCAATTTTTGTGTTTAATTTTTTTTCTAATAAAGATATGTTTAGCTCAATTCCTTTAAGTGACATTCTATCACTCATGTTAATTACTAGAATTGTTGGAATTTCTAAGTCTTTAATTTGGGTAAATAAAAGTAAATTTCTCTTTAAGTTTTCAACTTCTGTAACAACTACAGCTACATCCGGAAAATCAGTATCTTTTCTATTTAAAAGCAATTCGATAACAACGTTTTCGTCAATGGAATTTGCATTTAAACTATATGTTCCGGGTAAATCTATAATTTTGGCTTTCACTAAATTAGATAATTTACAAACGCCTTGTTTTTTTTCTACAGTAATTCCTGGGTAATTTCCAACTTGCTGATTTAAACCTGTTAATTGATTAAATACAGAAGTTTTTCCAACATTTGGATTTCCAATTAAAGCAACTTTTATGTTAGTATTTTGCATTAAATTTAATTAAATATTTTTTTCTAGAACAACTGTTATTTCTTCTGCCGTTTCTTTTCGAATTGCCACGTGAGAGTCGTTAATATTAAAATAAAATGGATCTCCAAAAGGAGCAATTTGAATTAATTTTACCTTATTTCCAGGCAAACATCCCATTTCAACTAGTTTTAACGGTATGGCATCAATATTTATATCAAGAATAATGGCTGTTTCGCCAATAGTTAAGTCGGAAAGTAAAATTGCCATCCTTATTTAGATTGAATTAAAATACAAAGATAACTAATATTTATAAATACAAATTGATAATTATCATAAATTCAAAACTACTTGTTTTTTAGATATAAAATGTCTTCGTATAATTTTTTTACATCGTCTAGATTTGTTCCGTCATAAAAACCTCTAATTCTTCTTTTTTGGTCAACTAAAATAAAATTTTCAGTATGAACCATATCATATAAGTCTTCTGGCTTCCCTGTTTTAACTGCTAAATACGACTTTCTAGCTATATAATAAATTTCTTTTTTATCTCCAGTAACTAAATTCCATTTAGAATCGATTACTCCTTTTTCAATAGCATACTTTTTTAGAACAGGAACACTATCTATATCGGGTGTTACAGAATGAGAAAGTAACATTACTTCCGGAAAATTTTTAATTTTTTCTTGCAACCAAACCATGTTATCGGTCATTATTGGACAAATAGTTGGACAAGTTGTAAAAAAGAAATCGGCTACATAAATTTTTCCTTCATAATTGTCTTGTGTAATTATTTTTCCATTTTGATTAGTAAATGCAAAGTTGTCAATAGTATGGTTGTATCCAATATGTTGCACTGTTGAATCTACTAGTTCTGTATTAACGTCTCTAGGCGTAAATATTTTCAAGGATTTTTCGGGTGTTTGCAAATATACAATACCAATAAAAATTGTTATTAATATTGCTACAAATGGCACAATAAAATTTTTGTTTTTTTTAAAAAAAGAATTCATTTTTTTTGTAAAATTAATGAAAATAATTTATTTAATACTCTTTAACTTATAATACCATTTTGTAATTTATCAATTTCTAAAAGTATTAAATGTTTTCTTTCTTTCTAAAAAAGAATGAGCCCGATATTTAATCAGACTCATTTTCTTAAACAAAAAAAGCATTAAATAATTAAGACGCTTTAATTCTTATTTTTTATTTCTTAATAAATTGTTTCACCGACTTTAAATCATTGTTTTCTATTGTTATAAAATAATTGCCGTTTGCTAAACTAGCAACATTAATAGATAGTAAGTTATTATTAATTGGATTAACATTTAAGTCTCTAGATAAAAGTCTTCCGGTAATATCATATATTGATATCCTTGCACCTTGCAATGAACTATCACTACTAATGTTTAATAATTCGTTAGTTGGATTAGGATATAAAAAAAGGTTTTTCATGCTGTTTTCTTTAATAGACAAAGTATTAACCACACCTTCTATCACAAAGTTATCTATAAGAGCTCCTTCTTCTGCATATTCTTCATCTGCATGATAAGTAAACCTAAAAGCGATACTTGTCTCAGCCGATCCAGTGCTATCAAAAGTGTTTAAAGAGTGGCTATAATTATGCATGGTTCCTACTGTACCGCCGTCAGTATGAGTAGTTAGATCTGCCGCTTCTCCGGTCCATTGTTTACCAATACAATTAAAACAATTTGAACCATTAGGCAATCTAGAACTATTATACCAATTTACATCAGTAGAAGTACCAAGTACAGACCAAGAAACACCGCCATTTGTTGAATACTCCATATATAGTAAGTCCCAATCTTGTTCAATATCAAATGCTAAATCAAATTTAACAAAAGTATCTTTAAGCGAGGATAGATCGTAGCATTGCGAAACTAAATAAAATTTTGCTCTATCACCGTGTATTCCGTTAAGATTAGTTGCATACACTTTAGATCCGCCAGTAATATTAGTTGTTAATTTTCTTCCAGTTCCGGGAATAAATGCATCTCCTCTTTTCCAAGTGGCAGTTTCTCCGTCGTTATTGTATGCCACTAAGTTATCTTCTTCATTTTCAAATGTGTTTATAATATTTTCACTACCCAAATCATTTGAATTTATAATAAAGGTTACTGGTTTAGTGACCGGATTTGTACCAGTTATAGTAATTTCATGAGGTCCTCTAGAAAGTGAGCCATAAGTAAACGGAACTCCTGTTACTAAAGAACAAGAATTGATATTTTCTTCCCAACTTCCATTTAATACTGCTCCGTTATCAATAGTGTAACTATAGTCAAATTTTAAAATTGCGTTTCTATTTAAATTCGACAATGTCATTAAAACGGTATCTGATTCACATGTGTTTTGAGTAATTTCTGTTTGAATATAAGCCAATGGCATGTCAAAGGCTTCGGCTCCGTCAACTCTAGAGGCAGATGCTCCTTGTGTAGCGGAAGCCCCAAGACCTCTTCTTGTAAAAACTTCCCAAATAAGACATTGGTTTTCACCTCCAGTTGAAGCCATGTCTGCAAATAGTATAGCGTCTCGAGAATCCACAAAACCGGATCCACATGGCTGTAGTTTTAGTCCATCTAATACTAGTTGCATTACTTTATTATTTCCTCCATTTCCATTATATAAATCTGAACTAAAACCATATTTATCTACATATGCCCAAGTTAAATCCCATAACATAGCGCACCAGACAGAACCAACTCCGTGTGGAATTCGTTCTGTTTTAATGTCGTCATATGTATGTGGATTTATAGCCAAATTTGTAGAGTATCGATAGGTTCTAATACCTCTACCATTTACATTTTGGTTTATTGCATAAGTTCCAATACCCCTTCCATCAGCACCCATATCTCCGGGTTTTAGAGTTACCATTAAAGCAAACCAATCAGCCCATCCTTCACCTTGTTGTTCCTCTCCAGACAAACAGCTACTATTGTTTGGCCCTCCAATTAGTCTTGTAGATATTCCGTGGCCGTATTCATGCGCAACAATACTATTATCTAAATCGCCATCTTTTTCGGGGTTAGCCGTATTCCATAGATACATTTGCATTCTACCACTTCTTCCATCGGTAGGCGTACTAAAATTAGCGTTGTTAGTACCGCCGCCATCTTGCGCTTCAGCAATTACAAAATCGCCGCCTAAACCTCCTTTTCCATAATTATTTTGTTGAAAATTACCAGCTGCTTCATCAAATCCATAATTATACCATATATCGTGCATCATGTTGTTTACATAAAATAGATTGGTTGTGTTAGAATCTAAATTTTTTGCAGTAACACTGTTTGTGCTTGGTGCTAAGGTAAGGTCTGACGTAAAATCAAATGATAAAGCGAAGCCTCCATTTGGCTCATTACCTGGACTCCTATTGTTGTTTGCTATGTCATTGTAAGCATGTACATTATTTCCTCTAGTTATCCTATATTCTGCTCCAGATACACCATTTGTATCATGCCAACCAAATGGTGATGCAATTAAGTTTTCTGGATCTACAGCAAGTGTTCTAACACCGTGATTAGGACTTTCAATGGGAAGTTGGTATACTCTATATTGTGCGCCACCAACTAATGAAAATGGTTGTTTGAACAGGGTAATTTCGTTTTCTTTATTTAGGTTTTCATGGGTATGATTTCCTTCAACAGCACACGGAATCCCAAAATCACAACTAATCACCAAATCATTAAATTCTATGATTTCACCAGATATAGCATCAACTCTTGCGCTCCAATTATGTTTTCCATCAATTGTGTAAAGGCTTAAATCCCAAGATAACTTTAATTCTGATTGATTTACATGGGTATAAACTAATCTAACAGGGATGTCTTCTAATAATGAATCTCCTTTGTCAAAAATAAAGTTATATTTTGTAGAAGTTAATATTTTAAGATTATTGGGTACATTCAATTTAAATTGAGTAGCTACTTTTCTTATTGCTTCCTCTTTAGAAATTAATGGAGAAAAACTGTTTATTTTCTCTTTAATGTTTTTTGCAAACGCATTTCCTACGTAAAAAACTTTGCCATCTTTAATAGCAATACTTGATATTGCATTAAAAATTTTTATTCCATTATATTGCTGACCAATATACACATGAGTAATTTGAGTTTTTTTAGAAAGATACTCACTGTCTACATAAAAGTTGAGTAGATCAGATTTTGATAATTCATATTTTTTTAAGGATAAATGTTTTTTGATTTCAGCACTATATTTGGAAGATTTCAATTCGTCTTGTGCAAATCCTTTTTTTACATTAAATAAAAAAAATACTGTAAAAAATAGTAGTAAATAATTTTTTTTTGCCATTTTATTGATAAATTAGTAGGTTTTCGATGCAATATATGAAGATATTTTTTTTTAGGAAGCTAACAATTGTTAAATGTGCATTTATAATTTTAAGTATAATTTATTTTATCATTTCAAAAACTTATATTTGTTAAGACATCTAAATTAAAATATGAAATGAAAAATTACATTTTTAAAGGAACCTTAGGTTTCCTTTTTTTAGCTTCACTATTAAACTCTTGTAAGGCGAAACAAGAAATTGTTAAAAAAGCGGAAGTTAAAAAAGAATCGACAGGTATTAATACTAGTTTTATGGATACTTCTGCGGAAGCTTCAGAAGATTTCTTTCGTTACGTGAACGGAAAATGGTTAGATAATACCGAAATCCCTGCGGACAGAACCCGTTGGGGAAGTTTTGATGAGCTTCGAAAAAGTACGGATGAAGACGTAATGACTATCTTAAAAGAAGCAATTAACGACAAGTCAATTGATCCACAATCAGATCAAGCAAAAGCAATTAACTTGTACAAAACTATTTTAGATACTGTAACAAGAAATAAGCAAGGAATTGAGCCATTAAAGCCCTATTTAGCAAAAATTGATGCCGTAAAATCAGCTAAAGATGTTGCAGCTTTAATTACAGAAATGGAAGCAGACGGAAATGGTGTTGGTTTTTTTGGTAGTTATGTGTACACAGATGCTAAAAATAGCAATAGAAATGTTGTGTATTTAAGTACTGGAAGCCTTGGTTTACCAGATAGAGATTATTATGTTTCAGATGCATCTGATAATGTTGAAAAACGTGAAAAATACCAAGAGCACGTTGCAAGAATGTTAGAATTTATTGGCGAAGATAAAAAAACCACAACTTCAAGGGCGGCTAATATTTTAGCTTTAGAAATTAAAATGTCAACTGCAACTTTTGACAGAGTGGAACGCAGAGACAGAAGGAAAACATACAATCCAATGACAGTTGCTCAATTGCAGAAGTTAAGTCCAACAGTAAACTGGACTAATTACTTTGAGGGAATAGGAATGGGAAAATTAGATTCTATTGTGGTTTCTCAACCAAAATATGTAGAAACAGTTGAATCTATTCTAAATGAAAATAAGTTAGATACTTGGAAAGCTTATATGAAATGGACTTTATTGCGCCAATCTTCAGGATTATTAACTACTGAAATTGAAAATGCAAACTGGGAATTTTATGGAAAAATTTTAACAGGAGCTGTAAAACAACGCCCGGCCGATGAAAGAGCATTAGCAACCGTAAACAGTACTTTAGGCGAAGCTTTAGGAAAATTATATGTAGAGAAAAAATTTCCTGCAGAAGCAAAGGCAAAAGCAGAAGCCATGATTAAAAATGTGTTTTTAGCATTTGAAAGTCGTATAGATAATTTGCCTTGGATGACAAAAGCAACGAAGGAAAACGCAAAATTAAAACTTAGAAAATCGAGAGTTAAAATTGGTTATCCAGATAAATGGAAAGATTATTCTGAGTTAACAATTGTAAGTATTGAAAACGGTGGAACTTATTTTGAAAACATGAAAAATGCTTCAAAATGGGAGAATAGTGAAAACATTAAGAAATTAGGAAAACCAGTAGACAAAGAAGAATGGGGAATGTCTCCTCAAACGGTTAATGCTTACTTTAATCCTTCGAACAACGAAATCGTTTTTCCAGCAGCAATTTTACAACCACCATTCTATGATTACAAAGCAGATGAAGCGGTAAATTATGGTGGAATTGGAGCTGTAATTGGACATGAAATTTCTCATGGATTTGACGATTCAGGTTCTCGTTATAACGCAGATGGAAACTTAGTAAACTGGTGGAGTGATGAAGATTTAACCCAATTTACTTCTCTAGGAGGAGCTTTAGCAGATCAATATTCAAACTTACAGCCATTGCCAGGAACTTTTGTAGATGGTAAATTTACATTAGGGGAAAATATTGGAGATTTAGGTGGCGTAAATGCTGCTTATGATGGTTTACAAATCTATTTAGCTAAAAACGGGAACCCAGGTTTAATTGATGGATTTACGCCAGAGCAACGTTTCTTTATTTCTTGGGCTACTATTTGGAGAAGTAAAATGCGCGATGAAGCCATTAAAAATCAAGTAAAAACCGATCCGCATTCGCCAGGACAATATCGTGCTTATGTGCCTTTACAAAATGTAGATGCTTTTTATAAAGCGTTTAGTATTACAGAAGGCGATGGAATGTATATTGCACCTGAAAAAAGAGTGAAAATTTGGTAAACCAAAATTCTTAAAAATTAAAATTATATTTTAAGTAGATTTTTTAAAAGAAATAAAAAGGAGTGAAAATAATTATTTTCACTCCTTTTTTAGTTGTACCTGTTTAAAGAATTTAAAATAGGATGTTTATATATTCTTAATTTTATAAAGTTTATTTAGCAGGAACAATATCAATAATAACCGTACGGTTATAAAAACGCTCTTCTGGAAACTTATTTTCGAATGGAGCTGAGTTTTGGTTTTCACCATATCCATTCACTATAAAGTTAACATCTGTTCTTCCTGATTTTGCTAAACTATTTTGAATAATCATTTTAACATCGTTTGCACGAGCCAATGACAATGCTTGATTATAAGTTTCATTACCAATAACATCAGTATGTCCTTTAATCATTACCGTTGCTCCATTTGGAATCTTAGGTGTTACGATTTCAGTAAGGTATTTTTCATAAATACTAATTGCTTTTGATTCGTTAAATTCATAAATGATGCTATAACGAATTCCTTCTTCTACTTTAGCAGGAACCCAAAGTGTTAAGTGAGTTGAAGCTTCTTTTTCTGATAAATTTCCGCTTTTAGTAATACCTATCATTTTAACTTTATAATCACCTTCTGGACGACTACCTAAAATAGATTTTCCTGGAATACTCACACTGTCTTCAGTATAGGGACCAAAATTTTGTACTTTTCCATTTTCATCTTCTATTTCCATAGACCAAGAAGAGAACGCTTCTTTTGCACCAACATTATTGAATGTAACATAACTTTCAAGTGGAGCTTCTTTAAGCGCATTTATTTCTACTGGTTTCAATGGAGCATCAGGACCACTTTGAAATTCCATCAACAAAATAGGTGAATTACTTTCTATAGAAACTCTTCTATCTCCTTCACGAAGAAGTACAAGATCACGAGTTCCACCTTCTTTTTCTGAAGGATTAACCGGTTTTACACGACCTTCTATTGCAATTCTATCAGGACTTATTCCAAATACATCTACTAAATATACTTTAATTGATGTTGCCATAGCAAGACCATCTTCTGCACCTTTATCAGACGATCCAACTAATGTTATGTTTGTCGAAGGGTTTTTTTGTATACGATCGCCAAGAATGTTTAATACATTATAATAAACAATCATTTGACGTTTTGAACGACCCGAAAGATTTTCAGGAGCCGACACATTTAATTGATCTTCTTTGAAATCTTTTACTTGTTCTTTTCGAAGTAATTCATAACGCGATGGTATTTTATTAGATCCGGTATCAAAGAATACATAATTACGAATAGGGAATATTTCACTAACTCTACGATTTTCTGGATTATTGCTTGGCGAATTAATTGAAAATTCTGATTCTCCGTCTATTACAACAGCTTCTATTTTTTTACCTCTTCCAAATTTAAGCGCAATTCCTGCTCTTACAGTCGTAATGTTCCAAGTTTCTGATGAACGAGGATTCTGACCGAAATAAGGATGAAATGCAACAAAAGGGGAAAGTATAAATTGATTTTTATTGCCTTCTGATGAAAGTGCTATGTCATAACCAGCACCAATTTGCATTGAAAGAATAGTTTCTTTAACGCCGCTAAAATCGCCTTTTACTTCTGGATTATTTGCCTGATTTGGTAAAGCAGGATTAGTTCCTAATTGATATGTAAATGATTTATCTACATTAAATGCTAATCTAGGTCCTCCATATAAATATAAACCAGATTTGAAAGGTGCAAAACGCAAACTTGGTTCTACAGTAATGTAGCTAAGATTTGTTTTTAAGTCAGCCGGACAATTACAAGGTGTAGTTACTTCGTCAAACGAACCTCTACGGTTATCATAACCCGCTTGAAGCATTACGCCCCATTTTGAATCTGCAGGACGATATTCTAAAAGAGGAGCTATAAATAAGCCTACGCCATTTCCGTCATGAAACGCAACTGGAGAAGTAAAGTCTGAATTCATCTGTTGTGAAGAACCGCGAAAGAAATTAAAATTAGCTCCACCAGCTACTCCAAAGTACCACGATGGTTTTGTATATTGAATATCTTGCGCCTGAATAGGCGCATGGAAACCTGTTATAATTAAAGCAGCTATTACAAGGCTTTTAATGTTTAGGTTATAAAGAGACCACGTATTGTGCGATCTCTTCGTTAGTTTATTATTATGAATCATATCTTTATAAATTAAGGTCTGTTAATAATATTGGTATCCGTCATTACTACGGCACCATTTCTAGCAAGCATTCTTCCCACTGCTGTAGAGTGAGAACCCATTGTTATAGATGAAAGAGCTAAAATATTTCCTTTAAAAGCTGTATAGTCTCCTATAGTAGCTGAACTACTTGTTTGCCAATAAACGTTTTTAGCTTGAGCGCCGTTAGTTAAAATTACATTTCCACCTGCTCCACCTACGGTTGTAAAAGCAGAAGCTACTTGGAATACAAAGACTGCATTAGAATCGCCTTGTGCGTCTAAAGTTAAGTCGCCCGATTGTATCAAAAGTGTTGAGGTTGATTTATAAACTCCTGGCGCTAATGTTAATCCCCCTTGATCCCCCGAAACGGTTGCTGTTGCTGGTAATCCTTCTACAAAAAGATAAACATTAGTAAGATCTTGTTTCGCTTGAATTAACATTGCAGGCACTCCTGGAGGCGCAATATCATCTGAAGCATACATAAATCCGTTGACAATTATTGCCGGAGGAAAACCTGTAATTGAAGAACGAACGCCTGGGCTTATTCCAACATTCATATCGTGAATTTCGCTAAAACCCGCATTATTACTAATTCCAACACCTGCTATAATTCCAAAATTAGCGGCAGATGCAAGGTCAATGATTGGTCCTGAAGGCGTTGTGATTGTGCTAAAGTTCCAAACATAGTCATTTGCTATTGCTATTCCTGCTACATTTCTAGCGCCCGTTTTAATGGTAGCTGTATAAGTAGTGTTTGATAGTAATGCCACATCAGGAATAAAAGTCGCAGTCGTACCAGTGTATGAAACTGCACCTAAAACAGGTGTATTACTATCTTTTAATGTAAAAGTCAAATCGGTTATAGTTGCTGGATCCATTGGCATGTCAAATGTTGCAGTAATTATTTTGCTAAAAGGAACGTTTGTAGCGTTATCTATAGGATCTGTTGAAATTACTTTTGGAGCTACAATAATTCCTGTCGTAAATTTCCAAACATAATTATTTGCTAATGGTGTTCCTTGTAAGTTTTTAGCTCCATTCGTAATTGTACCCGTGTACTCAGTATTAGCTGCTAACGCTACATCAGGAGTAAAATATGCGGTAGTTCCATTATACGATACTGCTCCATTGACCGTTGTAGTCTCTTGTTTTAAAGTAAAAGTTGCTGCATTTATTGTTGCATTATTCATTGGCATATTAAATGTTGCCGTAACTATTTTATTTAAAAACACATTAGTTTCATTATTTGTTGGATCTGTACTTATTACAATTGGTGTAATAGTTGAACCTGTGCTAAATGTCCATACATAATCTTCTTGTAAGGCATTGCCCGTTAAATCTTTTACTGTTGTTTTAATTATTGCAGTATAAGTAGTGTTAATCGCTAAAGGAGCGCTAGGAACAAACTTAGCGGTTACTCCAGAAAATGAAACTGTCCCAGCTACCATATCTATTCCTTGTAATGTAAAAGAGGTAGTAGTAAAAGTTGTAGGATTCATATTTTCATTAAAAGTAGCTGTAATCACTTTGTCAGGAGGAACATTGACTGCACCGTCGACAGGATCTGTTGCTATTACAACAGGACAAACCCCAAAAGTTTCAATAAAATCATCTCTTTCACACCCAATAAATAGCAAAATAGTTGCTAATAAAAGGTTCATCAATAGTTTTTTTACTATCATATCATTTTTATTAATAGTGAAATAATTTCCACTATTCAAAGGTGGTTCCTTAACGGCGATTAAACGTTACATAATTAAGTGTAAATTTTACATAATTTACACTTTACACTTCACGCTTTCAGTAAAAAAAGGGAATTTAAATAAAAGCACAATTTTAAAAATAATGCAAAGCAAACCTCATTAAACATAAAATGTTTTGCATATTCTTTTAAAATGCAGAATTTTTTATAAAATATTTAATATTAATTAAGGATTGGAAAAAAGAAATTGCGTGTAAAAAAAATGATAATTTGGTAAGCCAAATTTCAAATAAGCCAAAACACCAAGTGAAAGCTTGGGATTTTCTTATTTCTTTTTAATAGCTCTATTTACCATAAACAAACCAGAAAGCGTTACAAGTCCGCCAATGATAATTGCTGTACTCAACGACTCGTTAAAGAGTAAATAACCAAATAACAAAGCAACCATTGGGTTTATGTAAGCATATAAACTGCTAATTTCTCTAGGCAAATGTTCTAAGGCATAAATAAAAGCGATAAACGTAAATACAGAACCAAAAATGACCAAGTAAATAATTGCCCACCATGAAATTGCTGGTATAGCATTTATTGGTATACTAATTCCAGAAATTTCGCAAACAGAAAACATTACAACGCTAGAAATAAGCATTTGTAATCCAATATTAAAATAAGGATTAAAGTTGGTATTATTTTCTTTGATATAAATAGTAGATAAAGCCCAAGTAAAAGTGGCTATGATAGATAAAATAATTCCAAATTGAAATTCAGGGTTTAAGAAATCGTTGAGGTAATCGTAAAAAATAACACAGATTCCAAGAAAACAAATAACCAAACCTAATGTGGCACGCCAAGAAACTTTTTCGCCTCTAAAAAAACTAATAATTACAATCCAAAGCGGGAAAATAGAACCAATAATTGCGCCTAAACCACTTGATATGTATTTTACGCCCCAAGTACTCAAACCGTTACTCAGCATAAAATTTAAAACACTTAAAATTAAAATGTTTCGCCATTGTCTTTTGTTTGGCCAAGGTGCTTTTGTAATTAAAAAATAAATTAAGAAAATTCCGCCGCCTAATAATTGTCGAATAGCAACAAGTTGTAATGCAGGCATGTGTTTTACACCTTCTTTTGAAGCTATCCAGGTAGTTCCCCAAAAAAAGCAACACCAGCAAAGCGCTAGTATAGGCAATCTAATTGCGTCTTTCTTTTTAGTAATGTAGTTATGAAAAACGCTAAAATATGCCATTTTTAAATTTCTTTTTGAAAAGTATAATTAAGAATTTTTTGCAGTTTTTGACTGCTTATTATTTTACCTTTAGATTTTGAATCTCTTGCAAAAGTAGGAACTTTTAAATTCATTTCTAAAGCTTTTTTGTGATAATAATCTTCTCTTTTTGGATGATTTGGTGCAACTGCATTAAATGTATCATTTGCGTTCCAATTGTCCAGCTTTACTTGTTTCAGTATTGCACAAATAATTCCAATACAATCTTTTTGATGAATCAAGTTTATAGGCGCTTCTGGGTTTTCTACATTTTCTCTTCCTGCTAAAAAATTTATAGGATGACGATTTGGTCCAATTAAACCGCCAAATCGAAGTATTGTAGTTTCAAAGTTTTTATTGGATTGTAATAATTGCTCTACTTCAATCAATTGTTTACCACTTTCCGTATCAGGATTTGTAGGTGTTTCTTCTGTAAACTCCTGGATAGGAAATACATCGCTATAAACGGAAGTCGAACTAATGAAAATTATTTTTTTAATAGTTTTTTTTTCAATTTGGGTAACCAAAGTTTTTATTTTTGCTACAAAAGAAATAGAAGTATCTTTTCTCAAACCAGGAGGAATATCTACAATTAAAAATTCAGAATTTTCTAAAAAAGCTTCCATATTTCCTTCTATATTGTCCTCAAATAGTGCAATTAAAAAAGGCTGAATATTCTTGTCAGCTAGTATTGCTAGTTTACTTTCAGAGGTTGTAGAGCCTTTTACTTCAAATCCATTTTTTATGCATTCTTCTGCTAAAGGAAGCCCAAGCCACCCGCAACCTAATATTGAAATATTGTTATTCATTAATTTTTAATTTTTTTTTTGCCACAGGTTTAAAGATTAAAAAGGATTTTTAAAATTTGTGAATCAGTGGTAATATCTTAATTTGCTTTGAGTTTTTTATCACTTTGACAAAGGAAAGGTCACATTAGTATTGTAAAATTTTATTAGTTTTATGAAATGCTTTCTTCGTTAGCAAGACAAGTTTGCGTAAATTGCTAAAACTCTTTCTTCACCAACATAAAATAATCTTCTTCTAGAGCACGATAACCTTGGTCGTATAAAAAGTGATATGTATTTCCTGTTTTTGTTTTTAACATACTGGTAAAAAACTCAAAATCAAATCCTTTACTCAGTAATTTTGTTCGAGTTGTTTTTGATTTTTCATCGGGATTTAATTCGCATAGAATTCTATAATTTTTACGCAATTTGTTATTAACGTTACGCATTAAATTATTAGAATCTTTATTCATTTTGTTGTTATATGCATTTCTGCATCCGTCGCTACAAAACTTTTTATCTTCGCGTCCAATAATTTTATCGCCACATTCTAAACACTCTTTATTCATGATCCTTTAATTGTAAACTTAACTGGTTTTAATAACCTGTTAAGTTTGTTGTTCTAATTATTTTAATTTTTTTAAACTATATAAATCATGTCTTCTATCTTTCATAGTGCGAACGCTTCCGTGTTGGTGTAGTTCTTTTAATAAATCAATATCAACATCAACAATAAGAGTCATTTCGGTATTTGGAGTAGCTTCTGCCTTGATTCCATTACTTGGAAAAGCAAAATCAGAAGGCGTAAATACTGCTGCTTGTGCATATTGAATGTCCATATTATTTACTTTGGGTAAATTCCCTACGCAACCCGCTATGGCTACATAACATTCGTTTTCTATTGCTCTTGCTTGCGCACAATTTTTTACACGCGTATAGCCGTTTTGTGTGTCTGTTAAAAAAGGAACAAATAAAATATTCATTCCTTCATCGGCCATTATTCTTGATAATTCTGGAAATTCTACATCGTAGCAAATAATAATTCCAATTTTACCACAATCTGTATCAAAAGTCTGAATTTGATCTCCTCCTGTAATTCCCCAATGGAAAATTTCATTTGGCGTAATGTGAATTTTGCGGTACATTTCGTTTGTTCCATCTCTTTTACATAAAAAACCTACGTTATAGACATGACCATTTTCTATAAAAGGCATACTTCCTGTAATGATATTAATATTATAAGAAATGGCAAATTCTTGAAATTTTAAACGCACTGCTTCAGTATGGGTTGCTAATTCTCTGATAGCTTCTGCTTCTGATAAATGATTATAATCTGCCATTAAAGGCGCTGTGAAAAATTCTGGAAATAAGGCAAAATCGCTACCATAACCCGAAACAGCATCTATGAAAAATTCGGCTTGTTCAAATAAAGCGTCTAAATTGCTTAAAGAACGCATTTGCCATTGAATTAATCCTAAACGAACCACACTTTTTTCGGTATTAATTAATTTCGGACTATCGTCATAATAAATATTATTCCATTCTAATAAAACAGCATATTCCATAGATTCTTTATCGCCTTCTAAATAATTCTTGAGCACACGTAATTCGTGAAAATCATTACTTAATTGAAACGATAAAACAGGATCGTAAATTTCTTTTTTCTTTACTTTATCTATATAAACTTTAGGCGTAATTGTATCTTTATATTTTCCGTAAGTTGGAATTCTTCCTGCAAAAAGGATGGATTTTAAATTCAATTGTTCACACAGTTCTTTACGCACGTCATACAAACGGCGACCCAATCTTAATCCTCGGTATTTTGGATTAATAAAAACATCAATTCCATATAATGCTTCCCCATTTGGATTATGTGTAGAGAAACTAAAATCGCCAGTAATTTCTTTATAAGTTCTTGTTTTAAAAGCAAATTCTTCCGTTACTAAAATAGACAATGCAGAACCTACAACAACTCCGTCTACAACTATTACTAATTGTCCATCAGGGAATTTTTTTAATAAAAGTTCAATTTGGTCTTCTCTCCAAAATGTTTCGGCCATTTCTGGATACGATTCAATCATTGACTTTTTTAATTCTTTATAGTCTTCTATTTGTAAGTTTCTTAATTCTACACTTTTAATGTTTGAAGGCATATTTTTTGCAATTGTTTTCACGAATATACCACATATTTTTTCCGTTTACAAATGGTTACAAGCATTTACAACCGAAAGTAAGTAGATAAATACCGAAAAACCTTTTTTTGTTACCACATCTTTGCACTGTCGAAACAAATCAATTACAACTTCAAAAATCAATATCAATTACAAGTTTGAAATAAAGAATAATTGTTTTTAAGATTTAGGAGACACGAACAAATAATTTTATATAAACCATTTAAATTTTTACACGCCATGAATGCATTAAGAAACAAAGTTCAATTAATTGGACACGTAGGACAAGAGCCAGAAATCAAAACTTTTGAAGGAGGTAAAAAGTTAGCAAACATTACACTTGCAACAAACGAAAGCTACACCAACGCAAAAGGGGAAAAAGTAGAACAAACAGAATGGCACCGTTTAGTAGCTTGGGGAAAAACAGCTGATTTAATCGAAAGTTTTGTTACTAAGGGTAAAGAAATTGCAATTGAAGGAAAGTTAACACACAGAAGTTATGACGACAAAGACGGTGTAAAACGCTTTATAACCGAAGTTGTAATTAATGAGTTGCTTTTATTAGGAAAGTAATTTTTTAGAAAGATTGTACGAATTTTATATTTTGAAGTTCGTACAATTCTTTTTTTAACTTTAACCTTAAAATTTTAAAACAGGAACATTAGAGTTTTCAACATTAGATTAAGTAAAGATTTTGCATTGTAGATCAAAATCGAATGAATGAATTTTTAGATTTGGTAGAAGTTAAGTTAACTTCTACCAATTTTTTAATAACTGGAACTACTGATTATTGGTCTGCCATAGTTTTTATGAACCAAAAGATAAAACACAAACTTCCAAAAAAGAAAAATTAAGTTTAGACGATTTAAACACAAACGAACAAGAAGTTTTTACTGCATTAAAACAATGGAGAAATGATTTTGCTTTAAATTCAGGTTGGTCGGCTTTTAGAATTTGTCATAATACACATTTAATGGAAATTGCAAAAATAAAACCAGAAACTATGGAAGAATTAGAAAAAGTAAAAGGTTTTGGAGAAGTTAGAACAAAAAAATATGGAGAAGATATTCTAGCTGTTTTAAATGTTTTTTAGAATATTTTTTTAGCAGCACGATAAGTATTTGCATGTGCTTCAATAATTGTTTTTATATCTGGAGAATAACCGCCACCCATTGAGACTTGAACTGGAATTTCATTTTTAGAGCAAATTTCAAATACAATTTCATCTCTTTTTTTGCAACCTTCAAGCGTGCAGCCAAGTTTGCCTAATTTATCGGAAGCTAAAATATCTACTCCAGCTAAATAAAAGATAAAATCAGGTTTTTGTGTTTCAATTAATTTTGGAATCACAGTAGCAATCGTTTTTAAAAATACTTCATCTGAAGTATTGTCCTCAAAAGCAATATCTAAATTAGAAATTTCTTTTTTGAAAGGATAATTGGTTTTTCCGTGTGTTGAAAAAGTAAAAACATTGGAATTATTTCGGAAAATTTCTGCGGTTCCATTTCCTTGATGTACGTCTAAATCGATGATTAGAATTTTTTTTGCGAATTTGCTCTCCAATAAAAATTGAGCAGCAATTGCTTGATCGTTTAGTAAACAAAAAGCTTCCCCATGATCAGAAAAAGCATGATGTGTACCGCCAGCAATATTGAAGGAAACTTTATGTTCAAATGCTTTTTGAGTTCCAATTATTGTTCCTTGCGCAATTCGTAGTTCTCTTTCTACAAGCTCTTTTGAAAGCGGAAACCCAATTTTTCGTGCAGCTTTAGCGTCTAAAGTTAGGTGAAGTAAATTAGCAACATATTCTTTAGTATGAATAGCCAAAACGAGTTCCAAATCGCAAATTTCAGGCGCAAAAAAGTCTGATTTCAATGCCGTTCCTTCGTGTAATAATTGTTGCGGAAGCAATTCATATTTCAGCATTGGAAAACGGTGTGCTTCTGGTAAAGGATGTTTGTAAATGGGATGAAATGCTATTGGAAACATATATTAATTTAAAATATTCAATACTTCTTTTATATTCGAAAGTGCTAAGAAATTTTCATGTTCAATTTCAAAATCAATTTTTTCATATTCCCAAGTGGTGTGATATGGGACATGAATGCCATAGCCACCAATATTTATAATTGGCAATACATCTGATTTTAACGAATTTCCTATCATTAAGAAATCTGCTGCTTGAATTTCTAAACGACCTAACATTTTTTCGTAATCTAATTCGGTTTTATCACTTAATACTTCAATATGATGGAAATAATGCCCAATTCCCGAATCGTGAAGTTTTCTATGTTGGTCTTTTAAATCGCCTTTGGTTGCTACAATTAATTTGTATTTGCCTCGTAAAGATTTTAGAACTTCTTCAACATTTGGGATTAATTCTACTGGCTTTTGCAGTAAATCTTTACCAATAGTAATAATTTGTTCAATTCCTTTACCAGGAATAGTATGATTGGTTAATTCTAAGGCAACTTCAATCATAGAAAGAGTAAAAGCCTTAATTCCGAAACCATAAAGCGGTAAATTTTTTACCTGATGGTTTAAAATTAAGCCTAATATTTCCTGACTTGAAGCAAAATCTTGGAACAATTTACAAAAACGTGCTTGCGCTTCATCAAAATAAGGTTCGTTGTGCCAAAGCGTATCGTCTGCATCAAATGCTATTGTTTTTACGTTTGTCATATTAACTAATCAAAGCCCCATTCATTATACCTTCTGCATCTGGATTTACGAAAACTAACTTACCATCCGGTAAATTAGTCATTAAAATCATTCCAGCACTTTCTACACCACGTAAAGCTCTTGGTGCTAAATTTACTAAAACCGTAACGCGTTTTCCAATAACTTCTTCTGGAGAAAAATGTTCTGCTATTCCAGAAACTATTGTTCTTACATCAATTCCAGTATCTACTTTTAAAACTAGTAATTTATTTGCTTTTGGCATTTTCTCCGCTTCTAAAATAGTTCCAACACGAATGTCTAATTTTGAAAAGTCATCAAAAGTTGCAATTTCTTTTTCAGGTTCGGCTTTAGCGTTGTCCATAACATTTGCTTTTTTAGTAGCTTCTAATTTGTCTATTTGCTTTTGAATTTCTGCATCCTCAATTTGAGCGAATAAAATCTCCGCTGCTCCAATTGTATGTTCCGCAGGTAATAAGTTGGATATTGTAGAAATAGCATTCCAGCTTATATTACTTTCTTTTTGGTTCAATATGTTCTTTAATCGTTCCGCTGTAAACGGTAAAAACGGTTCGCATAAAACACTTAGAGCAGATGCAATTTGTAAGGCAACATACATTTGTGTTTTTACTCTTTCAGCATCTGTTTTTATCATTTTCCAAGGCTCTTCATCGGCCAAGTATTTGTTTCCCAAACGTGCAACATTCATAACTTCACCAAGTGCTTCTCTAAAACGGTAACGCTCAATGGAAGAAGCAATTACTGCGGGATATGCTTTTAGTTCAGCTAAAGTCTGTTCGTCCACTTCCGAAAAATCATTTGGAGTAGGAACAATGCCGTCGTAATATTTATTGGTTAAAACCACCACACGATTAATGAAATTTCCATAAATTGCCGCTAATTCATTATTATTTCTCGCTTGAAAATCTTTCCAAGTAAAATCGTTGTCTTTAGATTCAGGCGCATTTGCAGTTAAAGTATAACGCAAAGCATCTTGTCTTCCTGGAAAATCTTGTAAATATTCGTGCAACCAAACTGCCCAGTTTTTTGAAGTAGATAGTTTATTTCCTTCTAAATTTAAAAACTCGTTTGCAGGCACATTATCCGGTAAAATATAGCTTCCTTCTGCCTTTAACATGGCTGGAAAAATAATACAATGAAAAACAATATTATCTTTTCCAATGAAGTGAACAAGTTTCGTTTCCTTATCTTTCCAGTAAGGTTCCCAATCTTTTCCTTCTCTTGCTGCCCATTCTTTTGTTGCAGAAATGTATCCAATAGGAGCATCAAACCAAACGTATAATTTTTTTCCTTCTGCGCCTTCCACAGGAACATCAATTCCCCAATCTAAATCACGCGTTACAGCTCTTGGTTCTAAACCGCCGTCAATCCACGATTTTACTTGTCCGTAAACATTTGTTTTCCAATCGTTTTTATGCCCAACAAGAATCCATTCCTTTAAAAAATCTTCATATCTATTTAAAGGTAAAAACCAGTGCTTAGTAGATTTCATAATTGGAATATCTCCAGTTATAGTAGATTTTGGATTAATTAAATCAGTTGCGTTTAAAGTAGAACCACATTTTTCACATTGGTCACCATAAGCTTCTGGATTACCGCATTTAGGGCAAGTTCCAGTTACAAAACGGTCTGCTAAAAATTGGTCTGCTTTTGCATCGTATAATTGATCTGTAACTTCTTCTATGAAATCTCCGTTATCGTATAATTTTTTAAAAAATTCTTGCGCTGTATCATGATGTATTTTAGCGGAAGTTCTGGAATAATTGTCAAATGAAATTCCAAAATCTATAAAAGACTGACGAATAATTCCGTCGTATTTATCAATTACTTCTTGCGGCGAAATACCTTCTTTCTTTGCTTTCATTGAAATAGCAACGCCATGCTCGTCACTTCCGCACATAAACGCAACGTCTTTTCCTTGCATGCGAAGGTAACGTGCATAAATATCTGAAGGAACATAAACACCTGCTAAATGACCAATATGAATAGGTCCGTTTGTGTAAGGCAAAGCAGCAGTAATTGTATATCTTTTAGGATCTTGAATCATAATACATTAAAATTTGGTGCAAAAATAATTCTTTATGCGTGAACGGACGAATTTTAAGTCTATTTTGTTTATTTTTGGATTAAACTTTTACAAAATTTAGGAAGATTCTTTATTTTGTATTTGTGTTTTTATCTCAATTTATTTTTATTCCCAAAAGAAAATGAAAATTCCTCCTTATTTAAAAAAAGGCGATACCGTCGCTATTGTTTGTACTGCTCGTAAATTTTTTCCAGAAGATGCAATTCCTGCTAAAGAATTGTTAGAATCATGGGGTTTAAAATTAAAACTTGGAAAAACGGTAGGTTTAGATAGTTGTCAACTTGGTGGTACAGATGCACGACGTGCTGCTGATTTTCAAGATTTAATGGACGATGATAATATCAAAGCAATTTGGTGTGCTCGGGGCGGATATGGAACAGTTCGAATTATTGATATGTTGGATTTTACCAAATTTAAAAAGCATCCAAAATGGATTATGGGTTTTAGCGATGTTACTGTTTTACATAGTCATGCCAATGTAGAACGCCTTGCTACTTTACATTCCATAATGCCTTTTACGGTTCCAAAAGCGCCTGAAGAAGTTAAAGAAACATTACGAAAAGCACTTTTTGGAGAAACTATAGAATATATAATGCCAACGGTTTCTTATAATGTAAAAGGGAAAGCAACGGGCGAGCTAGTAGGTGGGAATTTGTCTATTTTATATAGTTTATTAGGTTCGAAATCTTCTGTAAATACGAAAGGTAAAATTCTTTATATTGAAGATTTAGATGAATATTTATACCACGTTGATAGAATGATGCAAAACATGAAACGAAACGGTTATTTTGATAATGTGAAAGGATTAATTGTAGGCGGAATGACGGACATGCACGATAATGAAATTCCGTTTGGACAAAATGCAGTGCAAATTATTACTGCTATTGTTTCGCAATACAATATTCCAATTGCTTTTGATTTCCCGGCGGGTCACATAAAAGATAACAGAACACTTATTTTAGGAAGTCAAGTTAATTTTGAAGTAAATAATATAGAAGTTAAGTTGAAGTTTCTTTAATTCCAAAGTGTCTAGAGTTCTAATAGTCTAACAAGTCTAATAATCTAATTTAATGGCTGAACATAATGATTTAGGAAAACTTGGAGAACAACTAGCAGTAGATTTTCTTCAACAAAACGGCTATACTATTTTAGAAACTAACTGGACGTTTCAAAAAGCAGAAATAGATATTATTGCTCAAAAAAACAATGTTTTAGCCATTGTAGAAGTTAAAACACGTTCAAGTATAGATTTAGGGTTGCCGCAAGATTTTGTAAATCCTAAAAAAATGCAATTATTAGTAAAAGCAGCAAATGAATATGTTGTTAAAAAGGACTTAGATGTTAATGCACGCTTTGATATTATTGCTATTCATAAAGAAAAAATAAATTTTGTCATAGAACATATTGAAGATGCTTTTTATTATTTTTAATGTTGTATTTCTAACAAATTGTTTATTTTTTATATATTTGCTAAAATTTTTTTAAAATGAAAACAATTTCTTCTGTTGTAGAGCAATATATTAAAGCAAAACCATTTCTTTTAAATTCTTTAGCACAAGGAATTATTAATTTAACTTCTTTAGCAAGAATTATGTTGCCAGAGTTAGAAAAAGAATTAGGAAAAGACGTGAAGCAAGGAGCAATTGTAATGTCTTTGAAACGTCTTTCAGAAGAATTAGACTTTAAAATCAATAGAAAAATTTCTAAAGTTTTAAAGAACATTGGGGAAATTACCGTTCGTTCCTCTTTATCTGGTTATACTTATTTAATTTCAGACAATTTATTGGAAAACCAAAAAAATTTAATTTCAGAAATAAATAAGCACAAAGATGCCTTTTTTACTTCTTCTAGAGGCGTTGGAGAAACTAATATTATAATTAGTTCTGCCTACTCTTATTTAGTAATTGAGTTTTTTAAAAATGAAAAAGAAACACATAAATTAGAAAATATTTCTTCCATAACAGTTAAGCTCCCTCACGATAATGTTTCTGTACCAGGAGTGTATTATTATATTTTCCAAAAATTAGCTTGGGAAGGTATAATTATTCATGAAGTAATTTCTACTACAAATGAGTTTACTATTATTGTAAGCGATGATCAAATAGATATTGCTTTTAAGGTTGTAAAAGATCTTAAAAATATTGAAGAGTAGTAAAATAAAGCTTAATTTTTTTTACATCAAAAAAAGAAACGTATTTTTACCAACCTTATACTAAACCAAGATATTTTTAGTTTAAGAATATAAAACGTTTTAATTTGAAAACTACCTATTTAAAATACGCATTTTTATTTGGATTAGCAGTCTTTATAGCCGCATGTTCGGTTAAAAAAGATAAGTTTATTAATCGAAAAATGCATTCTGTTACAACAGAATATAATATTTTATACAACGGAAATTTAGCATTAGATGCTGGGTTAGAAAATTTAAAAGCTACTTTTAAAGATGACTTTTGGGAAACTCTTCCAATAGAAAGAATGCCGGAAAAAGAAGAGAATTTTCTACCCGGGGAAACTAAAAACGCAAGTTTTGCTAAGGCAGAAGAAAAAGCCGTCAAAGCAATCCAGAAGCATTCTATGAATATTGAAGGTTCGGAGAAAAATCCTCAAATGGATGAAGCATATCTTTTGTTGGCAAAAGCGCGTTATTACGAAAATAGATTTATTCCTGCATTAGAAGCACTAAATTATATTTTATATAAATATCCTAATAGCGATAAAATTTACCATGCAAAGGTTTGGCGCGAAAAAGTAAATATTAGATTAGATAATGATGAGGTTGCTATTCAAAATCTTAAAAAGTTACTTGAAAAACAAAATATTGAAGGACAAGATCTAGCCGATGCAAATGCAATGCTATCTCAAGCATATAGAAATACTGGCTCAAAAGATAGTGCAGTTGCTACCATTAAAATAGCCAGATTAGAAACTAAAGTTAAAGAAGAAAAAGCTAGATATTCTTTTATTTTAGGACAGTTATACGAGTCGTTTGAATATAATGACAGTGCGTTTACAGCATTTCAAGAGGTTATTGAAATGAATAGAAAAGCTCCAAGAAGGTATGTTATACAGGCTCATATAAAGCAAGCCCAGCAATTTGATTATAAAAATGGCGATACCTTAGTTTTTGTTGAAAAATTCGCAAAATTAATTGAAGATAGGGAAAACAGACCTTTTTTAGATATTTTAAACCATCAAATTGGTGTTTTTTACGATAAAAATAATAAGTCTAAAATAGCTGAGAATTATTATAATAAATCCAACAAACCTTTAAGTCAAGATAATTATCTAGTTGCTTCAAACTATAGAAACATTGCAGAAATTTATTTTAAAGACGCAGAGTATAAAATTGCAGGTAAATATTATGACAGTACGCTTTTGCGTTTAGATAACAAAAGTAGAGAGTATAGAAAATTTAAAAAGAAAAGAGAAAACTTAGACGATGTAATTAAGTATGAAACTATAGCGCAAGTAAATGACAGTATTTTGTATGTTTTTTCGATGAATGAAGTTGAAAAAATAGCGTATTATCAAAACTTCATTGATAAACTAATAATTGTTGAGGATGAAAAAGTTAGAGTTAACGCCGAAAATGTAGAAAAAGATGCAATTATTGCAGCAAACTCAGTAAATTCAAAAGCAGCCAAAAACAGCAAAAATCCAAATGAGCTCAAATTCATTTCTTCTTCTAATGACTATGATTATGATCCACCTGCAGCATCAAATACAAGCACTTTTTATTTTTACAACCCAGTAACTGTTAGTTATGGAAAAACAGAGTTTCAATCTAAATGGGGAAAAAGAGCTTTGCAAGACAATTGGCGTTTATCTTCAGATGCATCTCTTGATTTTTTCAATTCAGATTCTCAAGATATTTCAACAGTTACAGATTCAATTGTTTCTAAAGAAATAGAAGAAAAATATACAGTAGAATTTTATATTTCCAAGTTACCAAAGACGCAAATAGAAATTGACAGTATTGGAAAAGACAGAAACTTTGCCTACTATCAACTAGGTGTAATTTATAAAGAAAAATTCAAAGAATATGCATTAGCAGCTTCAAGATTAGAACAATTGCTTCAAAATAAACCAGAAGAACGATTGATTTTACCTGCAAAATATAATTTATTTAAAATTTATGAAATTATAAATCCATCTAAAGCCTTATCTTATAAAGAACAAATTATTACCGAATATCCAGAAAGTAGATATGCACAAATTGTACAAAACCCTACTATTGCTTTAGCAGATAACACAAACCCAGAGGCCGTTTATTACACTTTATTTAAAAAGTATGAAGATAATTTGCTTCGAGAAACATTTGAGGAAATTGAACAAAGAGTAGAGCAGTTTATTGGAGATGCATCATTGCCAAAATTCGAATTATTAAAAGCAAATTTAGTTGGAAGACTGGAAGGCTTAGACGGATATAAAAAAGCGCTTAATTATGTTGCATTAAATTATCCAGATGAAGTAGAAGGTAAGCAAGCGGAAACTATATTAATAAATAATATTCCTAAATTAGAATCTTTAGATTTTGGTAAAGAAAAAGCAACTACATGGAAATTAGTTTTCACAAAGAACTTCCCGTTCGTAGATAACGATATAAAACTCATAGAGAAAATTAATAAATATATTAAAGATAGGAATAGTGTTTTGTTAAAAACTTCCGTTGACATTTATACTATGGATAAAAACTTTATTGTAATTCATGGTTTTTTAAACGAAGAAGGTGCAAAATCTGTACTAACTGTTTTGCAAGAATATAAAGATTATAAAATAAAAGATAAAGCTTTTTTAATTTCTACCGAAGATTATAAAACTCTTCAAGTAAAAAAAGCACTTGAAAATTGGCTTACTATTTCAAAACAATAAACATAAAATATTTCAAAGAATGTTTGATAAAAAAGACAAAAAAGAAAATAGCCTTGGGCGAACAAATAGAATTGTTGAGGGAACCATAATTACTGGAAATATAGAATCTAAAACAGACTTTAGATTAGACGGCGTTTTAATAGGAAACTACACTTCAACCAGTAAATTAGTAATTGGTCCTTCTGGAGAAATTCAAGGAGATATTAAATGTGTAAATGTAGATATTGAAGGTAAGTTTTCGGGTAAATTAGAAGTTTCAGAATTGCTAGGGGTAAAAGCAACTGCAAAAATAAAAGGGGAAGTAATTGCAGGTAAATTAGCAGTAGAACCAGGTGCTATTTTTGATGCTTCTTGCGCCATGAAGAGCAGTTTAAAAAAGACAATTAATGAAAAGCCCGAAAAAACAACCTAATAAATGGTTACAACTTATTAATATTCCATTTCAAATGGGAGTAACTATAGTTGTTTTTAATTTTATTGGGGAATGGTTGGACAAAAAATATTTAAATACAAATAAATTACTTGCTACTATTTTTACATTATTGGGGGTTTTCGTTGCCCTGTATAATGTTGTTGCACAAGTTAATAATATTAATAAAAATGAATGAAATAGTGATTTGGTCGAAGAAACTCTTGTATTTAGTTCTTCCTGTATTTGTAATCCACTTTACGTTTTTTCAAATTTCAAATCTAAAAGAAGAGCAAAATTTATTTTGCTATAGTATTTTATTCTTGTATCTATTGTTCTTTATTTTGTCTCAAATTACAATTAGTATTGCCCATTTGGTTTCTAAAAATAATTTTGAGAGCACAGGTTTTGCTTTTTTAGGTATTTTAGCCATAAAAATAATTGTTTATTTTTTAATGTTGCGTCCTATATTAAATAAAGTACCTGAAAGCATGATAGAAAAAACTAATTTTATAGTTTTAATTTTGATTTTTTCAGTTGTAGACGTTGTTTTAGTAAGTCAGATTTTGAATAAAAAGGAGTAAATTGAAAATAAAAAATTATTTTTTTGCAACAACACATAGTTTATTAATAAAATTTGTACTTTTGCAGCAAATTTAGAAACCTAAGAATTTAAGTTTAAAAAAATATGGTGATTTCAAAAAAACCACTTAATGTGATAGTAGCTTTTGCTCTTGCGATTATTCCTTTGTTTGGATTAGCAAATAGCCCAGTAGAATCGACAGCTTTGCTGCAAAAAAAAGAACTTGTTCACTTAGAAGAAAGTCCTGATAAAGAGGCTTTAAGTCAAAAAGAAAAAGTAAACGCTTATGTTTTGCATCACTTACAAGATTCGTATGATTTTGTTTTGTTTTCTGATGAAAAAGCAGGTACGCATTTTGGATTTTCGTTGCCTGTAATTTTAATAGATAACGGGTTTAAATTTTTTTCTGCTTCTAAATTTCACCATGGGGAAAGTGTTGCCGAAGTTGACGGTAGTTTTTACGCAATGTCGCATGGAAAAATTTACAAAACAGATGCTGCGGGCGATTTAAAATTAGATGAACACCTCCACCCAACAGTTGCAATGCCTCTAGATTTTTCAATAACTAAAAATGTATTTTCATTATTAGTTACTGCTTTGATTATCTTTTTATTATTTTTTGGTTTAGCAAAAACATATAAAACAAGTCATAATAATTTACCTAAAGGATTTAATAGAGTTTTAGAGCCTTTAGTAATTTATGTTAGAGATGAAATTGCACGTCCAAACATTGGAGAAAAGAAATATAAAAAATTCATGCCTTATTTATTAACTGTATTTTTCCTTATATGGTTATTAAATTTAATAGGATTAACACCTTTAGGAATTAATGTTACAGGAAATATAGCTGTAACTATGTGTTTAGCTATTTTTACGTTTATTATTACTCAATTTAGCGGAAATAAAGATTATTGGGCGCATATTTTTTGGATGCCAGGTGTTCCTGTTCCAATGAAAATCATCTTAGCACCAATTGAGGTTTTAGGTATGTTTACTAAGCCATTTTCATTAATGATTCGTTTATTTGCAAATATTACTGCTGGTCACACTGTAGTAATGGGTTTAATAGCAATTATATTTATAATGAAAGAACAGTTGACAACTGTAGGAGCTACAACAGTTTCTTTGGCTTTGACTTTATTTATTTCTGTTATTGAAATTTTAGTTGCATTTTTGCAAGCGTATATATTTACAATGCTTTCGTCTTTATTTATAGGTATGGCGGTACAAGAGCATCATCATGACGAACACCATAACGCTGATGCGCATGGTGATCACGATAATGCAATTGTTTAATTTAGAATTTTTTGTTTAATTATATAAATATTTCATTATGGAAATTCCAAATTTAGTAGGTGCAGGTTTAATTGTAATCGGAGCTGGTTTAGGTTTAGGTAAAATTGGTGGTTCAGCAATGGACGCTATTGCTCGCCAACCAGAAGCTTCTGGTAAAATTCAAACTGCAATGATTATTATCGGAGCTTTATTAGAAGGTTTAGCATTTGGTGCTTTAATCTTAGGGGCTTAATTAAAAGATAACGAGACCTGTAACGGTTGGTTACAGGACTTGTTATATTAAACAAAATTTTTTAGACAAATTATTTTTTAAAGTTTACATAATGGATAAGTTAATTAACGATTTTTCATACGGACTGTTTTTTTGGCAAGCAATTATTTTAATTATTTTAATTGTATTATTAGCTAAATTTGCTTGGAAACCTATTTTAGCATCATTAGCTGCACGTGAAGAAGGTATTTCAAACGCTTTAATGGCTGCAGAAAATGCTAAAAAAGATCTAGCTAATTTAAAATCAGATAATGAAAAATTATTAGCTGAAGCTAGATTAGAAAGAGATTCTATGATTAAAGAGGCACGCGAAATTAAAGAGAAAATGATTAGCGAGGCAAAATCTGAAGCACAAGCGCAAGGTGAGAAAATTATTGAACAAGCAAAGGCAACTATAGCTAATGAAAAAAATGCAGCTATTGCAGATTTGAAAAATCAAGTTGGAGCTCTTTCTTTAGAAATTGCTGAAAAAGTATTAAAAGGAGAATTGGCTAACAGAGAATCTCAAACTAAATTAGTTGAGAAAATGTTAGTTGACGCCAAATTAAACTAATTATTATGGCAGGTACGAGAGCAGCTATTCGATACGCAAAAGCTATACTTGATATTGCGCAAGCAAACAATAACACAGTAAACGTTGCTAATGATATGACTTCTATAGCAAACGCTTTAAAGGAAAGTAAAGAGCTAAAAAACTTTTTGCAAAGTCCTATTATAAAAGGGGATATTAAATATTCTTCTTTGGTAGCTATTTTTGTTGCTGCACAAAAAGAAACAAAAAGCTTATTTCAATTGCTATTAAACAACAAAAGATTTGAGCTGTTGCCAACAATAGCTTCAGATTTTCAAGTTTTAGTCAATGAATTTAATGGTATAGAAATTGTAAAAGTTACAACTGCTTTTCCAATAACTACTGATTTGGAAGCTCAAGTTTTAGCAAAAATTAAAGAATTTTCAAATAAAAAAATCACTTTAGAAAACATAGTGGATGAGTCTATCATTGGTGGATTTATTTTAAAAATGGGTGATCAACAATATAATGCTTCTGTTTCAAACAGATTACAAAATTTAAAAAGAGAGTTTAGTTATTAATATTTATCGCACTTTTTAGTGTAAAAATTATAAATAAAATGGCGGAAATAAATCCTGCTGAAATATCAGCAATTTTAAAGCAACAATTAACAAGTTTCGAATCAGGAGCTTCGTTAGAAGAAGTAGGAAGTGTTCTACAAGTAGGAGATGGTATTGCACGTGTTTACGGACTATCTAATGCACAATATGGTGAATTAGTTCAGTTTGATAATGGATTAGAGGCTATTGTACTTAACTTAGAAGAAGATAACGTTGGTGTTGTACTTTTAGGACCATCTACTGGAATTAAAGAAGGTTCTAATGTAAAAAGAACACAACGTATTGCTTCTCTTAAAGTTGGAGAAGAAATTATTGGACGTGTTGTAAATACATTAGGAAACCCAATTGATGGTAAAGGACCAATAGGGGGAACTTTATATGAATTACCAATAGAAAGAAAAGCTCCTGGAGTTATTTTTCGTCAACCAGTAACAGAACCATTACAAACCGGTATTAAGGCTATTGATGCAATGATTCCTGTTGGTAGAGGTCAGCGTGAGTTGGTAATTGGGGACCGTCAAACAGGTAAAACTACTGTTTGTATTGACACTATTTTAAATCAAAAAGAATTTTACGATGCTGGTGAACCAGTATTTTGTATATATGTTGCAATTGGACAAAAAGCTTCAACTGTGGCAGGAATTGCTAAAACATTAGAAGAAAAGGGAGCAATGGCTTATACGGTTATTGTTGCTGCTAACGCTTCTGATCCAGCAGCAATGCAAGTTTATGCACCTATGGCCGGAGCAGCTATTGGTGAATATTTCCGTGATACAGGTCGTCCTGCATTAATTATTTATGATGATTTATCTAAACAAGCTGTAGCTTATCGTGAGGTTTCTTTATTATTGAGAAGACCTCCAGGTCGTGAAGCTTATCCAGGTGATGTTTTCTACTTACACTCTCGTTTATTAGAAAGAGCTTGTAAAGTAATTGCAAATGATGATATTGCTAAAGACATGAACGATTTACCAGACGTTTTAAAACCTATCGTTAAAGGAGGTGGTTCATTAACTGCTTTGCCAATTATCGAAACACAAGCTGGTGACGTTTCTGCATATATTCCAACAAATGTAATTTCAATCACGGATGGACAAATTTTCTTAGATGGAGATTTATTTAATTCAGGTGTACGTCCTGCTATCAATGTTGGTATTTCTGTATCTCGTGTTGGTGGTAATGCACAAATTAAATCAATGAAGAAAGTTGCGGGTACTTTAAAATTAGACCAAGCACAATATCGCGAATTGGAAGCTTTCGCTAAATTCGGTTCTGATTTAGATGCAGTTACTATGAATGTAATTGAAAAAGGAAAACGTAATGTTGAAATTTTAAAACAAGCTGTAAACGATCCATATACTGTAGAAGATCAGGTAGCTATAATTTATGCAGGTTCTAAAAACTTGTTGAAAAGTGTGCCTGTAGGTAAAGTTAAAGAATTTGAAAGAGATTTCATTGATTATTTAAATGCTAAACATAGAGACACTTTAAATGGTTTGAAAGCGGGTAAGTTCACTGATGAAATTACAGATGTTTTACAAAAAGCTGCTAAAGAAATTTCTGCAAAATATTAATTTTAGGTAAATGATTAAAGGTGATTAAATAATATATTTATCACCTTTAATCGATACCCAACACCTATAGAAAATGGCAAATTTAAAGGAAATTAGAAATAGAATAACATCCGTTTCATCTACGATGCAAATTACATCGGCCATGAAAATGGTTTCTGCTGCTAAGCTTAAAAAAGCGCAAGACGCCATTACAGCAATGCGACCTTATGCCGAAAAATTAACGGAATTGTTGCAAAATTTAAGTGCATCTCTAGAAGGGAATACCGGTGGAGCTTATACGGATCAAAGAGAAGTTAATAAAGTTTTAATTGTAGCAATTACTTCTAATAGAGGTTTATGTGGTGCATTTAATTCAAATGTTATTAAGGGTGTTAAAACCTTATCTACTACTTACGAAGGTAAGCAAGTAGACGTTTTTGCTATTGGAAAAAAAGGAGCAGACGTTTTAAAGAAAACACATACTATTATTGAAAATCACAGTGGTGTTTTTGATAGCTTAACTTTTGATAATGTTTCTGATATTTCTCAAATTTTAATGGATAAGTTTGTTGCCGGAGATTATGATAAAATACATATTGTTTATAATCATTTTAAAAATGCAGCTACACAAATAATTAAGGTTGAACAATTTTTGCCTCTAGCAAGTATCGTTGGCGGAGAAGTAATTCCTTCCGATTATTTATTTGAGCCTTCAAAAGAAGAAATTGTTTTAAATTTGATTCCTAAATCATTAAAAACGCAACTATATAAAGGTATTCGCGATTCATTTGCTTCAGAGCACGGAGCACGTATGACTGCAATGCATAAAGCAACGGATAATGCAACAGATCTAAGAAATCAATTAAAATTAACATACAATAAAGCACGTCAAGCTGCAATTACTGGAGAAATCTTAGAAATTGTTGGTGGTGCGGAAGCATTGAACAATTAACCGAAACGTTAGTGGAGTTAAATTAGATACTAAAAAAGAGCCAAACATTAAGTTTGGCTCTTTTTTAGTATCCTAAATTTTGTACTTTTAAATAAATATTTAAAACAATAAATATGAAATTTTTTTTTCTACTATTTGTATTTGGATTTTTTGCTTGTTCATCCTTCAAAGAAAAGGCATTTAATTCTAATTTACCTGAAATCCAAGAAGTATATTACCAAAAATGGGTAGCTGGTGTTCAAGGCGGTGGAAGTGGAATAAATTTCCATGTAGTTTTCAATAAGCCATTGTTAGATGAATACGAATTAGAAAAAGTTTGGTATGACACTCATGAGGAAGGTTTTGAAAAGCTATCAGATACAGAATATATTGCTAGAATTAAAACCCGCAAAAATGATTTTATTTTAGATGAAAACTATCAAAATGAGTATAGTAACAAAGCTCCTAATTTTAGGATGCGTACCGGAGAAGCTAACTTAATTTTTAAATTTATGGATAAAGAATTTATCCAAAATATTAAAAATATAAAAGAACGACAAAAGATTGCATATCCTTCTATGCCAAAACCAACAGAATAACTATTTTTGTTTCTTAAATAAAAAAAAACTTGAGTTTATATAAAAACCTTTTTAAACAAACCGCTATCTATGGCTTGGCAACTGTTGTGCCAAGACTAATTAGTTTTTTACTGAACCCACTTTATGTTTATTATCTAACAGATATGAATAAAATGGGGGAGGTTTCTATTATTTTCTCCTATTTAGTTTTTTTTAACGTAGTTCTTTCTTACGGAATGGAAACTGCCTTTTTTAGGTTTTATAATTTAGAAGAAAAAAAGGAAAATGTAGTCACAACTTCTATGATTTCTTTGTTGGTTTCAACTCTCCTTTTTTTTGGAATTGCATTGTTTTTTAAAGAAGATATTGCAGTTTTATCGAATAAAAATGTTGATTATATTTTCTACACTATTTTAATTTTGACTTTAGATGCTTTAGTAATTATTCCTTTTTCAAAATTAAGAGCGGAAGGCAGACCTATAAAATATTCTGTTATTAAAATTAGTAACGTAGCAATTAACTTGTCTTTGAATATTTTCTTTCTGGTTTTCTTGCCAAAATGGTCTCAAAACAGTTCTTTGTTGCAAAATATTTATTTCGAAGATTTTCAAATTGGTTACATATTTATTTCAGGCGTAATAGCAAGTTTATTTACTTTATTAGCGCTTTTACCAGATTATTTTAAACTGAAATGGCAATTTGATATAGTGCTTTGGAAAAAAATGACGAAATACGGCTTTCCAATTTTAATTGCCGGAATTGCTTTTGCAATCAATGAACATTTTGATAAAATTCTATTAGAATGGATGCATGTTGATTTGGCAGATATTGGCGCTTATTCTGCTTGTTACAAAATAGGAATGTTTATGGTTTTGTTTAGAACTGCCTATACATTAGGAATTGAACCTTTCTTTTTTAGTCACGCAAAAAACGAGAACGCACCACAAACCTATGCCGAAATCACAAAATATTTTGTAATATTTGGTTCGTTTATGTCGCTTGGAGTTATCGTTTTTGCCGATGTTTTAAAAGTTCTTTTAGTGCCACGAGAAGAATATTGGACTGCAATGAATATTGTGCCATTAATTGTGATTGCTAATTTTTTCTTGGGAATTTATACTAATCTTTCGGTTTGGTATAAATTAATTGATAAAACAAAAATTGGCGCATATATTTCAATTGTGGGTGCTTTAGTAACCTTGTTCCTTAATTTCATGCTAATTCCTTTAATAGGTTTCTTAGGCTCTGCTATTGCAACTATTTTTGCCTATGGAATAATGATGGCAATTTCGTATGTATTAGGTCAAAAAAAATATCCAATTCCTTATGAGAAAAAGAAAATTGGTCTTTATTTAGGGCTTTCTGTAGTATTAAGTTTGCTTTCTTTTTACATTCCTGTTTTTAGAGAAACTTATGTTTTTGGAATTGTCAGTTTAGTGTTTTTTGTTTACTTTGTATATAGAAATGAGCAACAACTTTTTTTAAAAATTATAAAACGAAAATAATGCAAATTAAAATCATAAATAAATCTTCACACGAATTACCAAACTATGAAACTATTGCTTCGGCAGGAATGGATTTGCGTGCAAATATTACCGAGTCTATTGTGTTAAAAACATTAGGAAGAGTTATTGTTAAAACAGGACTTTTTATGGAGTTGCCAATTGGTTATGAAGCGCAAGTTCGACCTAGAAGTGGTTTGGCTGCTAAAAAAGGAGTTACAGTTTTAAATTCTCCAGGAACTATAGATGCAGATTATCGAGGTGAAATTGGTGTAATTTTAGTAAATTTATCCAATGAAGATTTTGTAATCGAAAATGGAGAAAGAATAGCTCAGTTAATCATAGCAAAACATGAACGCGCCGAATGGATTCAAGTAGAAGAGTTGTCTCAAACTTCTCGTGGCGAAGGTGGTTTTGGCAGTACTGGAGTAAAATGAATTTAGTAATAAATAATGAATCTTAGTGCGCATAGTGAAAATTCTTTGTGCTCTTTATGGTTAAAAAAATAAATAAAACAACAAGAGGGATAGATTGCTTCGTTCCTCGCAATGACAGAAAATATGAAAATAATAGTTCCAATGGCTGGTCGTGGTTCACGTCTTCGTCCGCATACATTAACAATTCCTAAACCATTAATTCCGGTTGCTGGTAAACCAATTGTGCACAGATTAGTTCAAGATATTGCAGGCGTTTTAAACCAAGATATTGAAGAAGTAGCTTTTATTATTCACGAAAGTTTTGGTAAAAAAGTAGAGACTGATTTAATTGCAATTGCAGAAAAATTAGGAGCAAAAGGAACAATTTATTATCAAAATGAAGCCTTAGGAACAGGTCACGCAATTATGTGTGCAAAAGATTCTTTAACAGGACCGGCTGTGATTGCTTACGCAGATACATTAATTCGTGCTGATTTTGATTTAGATCAAACGGCTGATAGCGTTATTTGGGTAAAACAAGTGGATAAACCAGAAGCTTTTGGGGTAATCAACCTTAATGAAGCAAACGAAATTATAGAATTGGTTGAAAAACCAGAAAAATTTGTTTCAGATCTTGCAGTTATTGGAATTTACTATTTCAAAGATGTTGCTGTCTTAAAAAAAGAATTGCAATTAGTTATCGATAATAACATTATTCATGGTGGCGAATACCAAATTAATGATGGAATTAAGCAAATGATGGCAAAAGGCATGAAATTTGTACCAGGTAAAGTTGCTGAGTGGATGGATTGCGGAAATAAAGACGTTACGGTGGATACAAACTCTAGAATGTTGCAGTTTTTACAAGATGACGCAAAAGAAAAAATGATTTCTGAATCTGTTAGAATTGAAAATTCGACGATAATTCCTCCTTGTTATGTAGGTGATAATGTAGTTTTAATAAATTCGACAGTAGGACCTAATGTTTCGCTGGGAAATGGAACCCATTTAACCAATGCAAAAATTAAAAACAGCTTAGTGCAAACGCATGTACAGATTAGAAATGCAACATTAAATAATGCAATGGTAGGTAATCATGCAATTTTTGACGGCGAGTTTACAAATATTAGCATAGGTGATTATTCCGTATTAGAATAAATAATTTGACAAATATTAAAACAATAGCACTTTTATTATTGTGGGTTACTTTTAGTAATCCACAAATTATTTACGGACAAATAAATCCTGAGGACATTGCTGTTGTAGAAGATGATTTAGAGAATAATTTTTATGAAGCATTGCAGCAACGTGCTATAGAAAATTATGATAAAGCAATTGTTGCAATTCAAAAGTGTTTAGAAAAAGATACTTTAAACCCTACTTTTTATCATGAATTAGGTAAAAATGCACTCAGTTTAAAACAATATCCAGAAGCTGAAAATGCTTTTAAAAAAGCCATAGCGATAAACCCTAATGAGCGTTGGTATTTAAACAGCTTGTATGACGTTTATTATGAAACCAAAGAGTATTCTAAATCGATTTTAATAGTGTTAAAGCTAATTAATTTTGATCCAAATATGAAAGAAGATCTAGTTTCTTTATATATGTACACCAAACAGCACGATAAAGCCTTGTTACTTTTGAAAGAGATGGAAAATATTTCTGTGTTGAGTAAATCTATGGAGTTTTATAAATTAAAAATACAAGAAAATAATTCCAATACAAAGACAGAGCAAAGAGAATTAGAACTCGCTATTGAAAAAAATCCAAAAGCAGAGCAATATTATATAGAGTTAATGCTGCTGTTTTCTAACAATAATCAAGAAGAAAAAGCATTTGAAGTAGCAAAAAAACTAGCAGAAGAATTACCAAATTCAGAATGGGCGCACGTTAGTTTATTTAAATTATACTTGGATAACAATGAAGTTGAAAATGCAATCAACTCAATGTTTAAAGTATTGGGAAATAAAAAATTTAATGATAAAATAAGACACAGAATGCTTAATGAATTTTTAATTGTAACGGTTAATTCAAACATTTATGATAAAGAATTAGAGCAAGCAGTTGCGTATTTTGAGGAAGATAAAAACGTAAATGTTTCCAAAGAAATGGGTAAGTTTTTTTATAATAAGCAAGATTTTAATAAAACGATTCTGTACCTTAAAAAAGGTTTGCAAAAAGACATAAATGATTTAGAAACAGTGTTTTTGTTAATTGATGCATTTATTGCAATAAACGATTTTAATGCAGTTGCTAAAATAGCAGAAGACTACATAGATTTATATCCAACAATTGCAAATTTATATTTTTATGCAGGATTAGGAAATAATCAAATTAATAAACCCAAAAAAGCAATGGAATATTTAGAGTCCGGCTTAGAGTTTATTATTGAAGATATTGAACTAGAAAGAAATTTTTATTTACAATTAGCTACATCTTATAAAATTTTAGGAAATCTAGAAAAAGAGTCTTTTTATTTTTCAATCGCAAAACAAGTTTCAAAGAAAAAATAATGAAAAAGAAAATATGTTTTTTATTAGTATTTGCAGTATTACTTTTTTCATGTAAATCTAAACAATCTGTAAAAGAGTTATCTGCTAATGAAACTTTGGCAACCTCAAAAATCGTAAATGGCCATTATGCAAATAAGAAAGATTTTTCTACGCTAAACATAAGAACAAGTGCAAACTTTAAAGACAATAAAAATTCCTACTCTTTTAGTGCAGATATTAGAATAAAAAAAAACGAAATTATTTGGATAAATGTAAAATTACTTGGGTTTCCAATTGCAAAAGCTTTCATTACTCCAGATAAAGTTAGCTACTATGAAAAAATAAACGGAACTTATTTTGATGGTGATTTTAGTTTGTTGAGCAACTGGCTTGGAACAGATTTAGATTTTAACAAATTACAAAATTTACTTATTGGCAATGCAATAGATGATTTAACAGCATCTAAATATTTGTCTAAAGTTGAAAATGAAATGTACCAATTAACAGAAAAAGATCAGGCTAATACATTAAAATTATTTTATTTTGAAGCAGCAAATTTTTTGTTAAAAAAAGAAACTATTTTACAAACTAAGGAAGGTAGAAGTCTAGAAATTTATTATCCTTCATATGAAAAGCAAAATAATATATTTTTACCAAGCGAAATAAATATTAAAGCACAGCAAGAAGATACTGTTTTGATAGATTTAGTTTATAAAAACATACTTTTTAATGAAAATTTGAGTTATCCTTTTTCTATACCTGGTGATTATGAAGAGATAAAGGTTAATTAAAAACCACAAAACAATACTATCTTTGCAAAAAAAATAAAATGAATAAATTTCAACTATATATATTATTTTTCCTCAGTTTCTCTTTGGGTTTTTCACAAACACAACAAGAAAAGCTAGAGGTTCGAAAAGAACAAATTCAGAAAGAGATTTCTGCGTTTAAAAATTTATTGCAAACAGAAAAGAAAAAAGAACGTTCTGTATTAAGTGAAATTGCTGCTCAAAAAGTACGTATTAATTTAAGCGAAAAATTAATTAGTACAACAGCAAAACAAAAACGCTTGTTAAATGATAATATTTATTTAAATCAATTGGAAATAAATAAATTAAATAGAGAATTAAAAGTATTGAAAGGAGATTATGCAAAAATGATCGTAAAATCATATAAAAGCAGAAATGATCAAAGTAGAATTATGTTTGTGCTTTCTTCTCAAAATTTTCTTCAAGCATATAAACGAATTCAGTACATGAAGCAGTATGCTGGATTTAGAAAAATGCAAGGAGAAGAAATTCAAGAAAAGCAAGATAAACTTGGAATTGCAGTTATAAAATTAGAAAAAGATAAAAAAAATAAAGAAAAGGTAATTGCTGAAAATGAGGCTGAAAAGAAGATCTTAGAAGAAAAGAAAATAGAGCAAGAGCAATTAGCAAAATTAATTCAAAAAGACAAAAAGAAATATACAGCAGATATCAATACTAAACAAAAAGAAGCAAGAGATATTGACAAGCAAATTAAAAAAATTATTGCAGATGAAATTATTGCTGCTAATAAAAGAAATGCAGCTAAAACAGGAACAAAAACAGCTACAGCATCTGTTTCTAAATTTGATTTAACTCCGGAAGGCAAAATTGTTTCTGATAATTTTAAATTAAACAAAGGAAAATTGCATTGGCCTGTTGATAATGGCTATGTGTATTCTCGTTTTGGAATACATCCTCACCCTGTACATAGTAATTTAACAATTGAGAATAGTGGAATAGAAATAGCAACCAAGCCAGGTACAAATGCTAGAGCTGTTTTCGGAGGAGAAGTATTTAGAGTACAACTAGTAAAAGGGAGTAATTTGAAAGTCTTATATGTACAGCATGGAGATTTTATTACCGTGTATATGAATTTAACGAGCGTTAATGTCAATATTGGAGATAAAGTTTCGGCAAAACAAATATTAGGAAAAATCCAAACAGATTCATCTGGAAATACCGTTATTAAGTTCTTGGTTTTACAAAATCTTACTTATTTGAACCCAGAACATTGGTTGGCTAATATGTAGTTTTCTTTGGCTTAACATAAATAAAAAACCTAATGTTATTTTTAAATAGCATTAGGTTTTTCTATAGGTAAAAATTTGTTGTTTAACCAAAAAGTTCACTAACGACATCTTCAATTTTAGAAACTAAAACAATATTTATTTTAGCATTTTTGAGCGCTATTTTATTGTGCTTAGAAACTAAAATTGTTGTGAATCCTAATTTTTCAGCTTCTTGAATACGTTGATCAATTCTATTTACGGGTCGTATTTCTCCAGAAAGGCCAACCTCACCTGCAAAACAAAATCCTTCTGTAATTGCAATGTCCTCATTAGAAGATAAAATTGCCGCAACAACTGCTAAATCTATTGCAGTGTCTTCTATTTGAATTCCTCCCGTTACATTTAAGAATACATCTTTAGTTCCTAATCTAAATCCAGCTCTTTTTTCTAAAACGGCTAAAATCATGTTTAAACGCTTTGCATTATATCCAGTTGTGCTTCGTTGTGGTGTTCCATAAACAGCAGAGCTTACTAAAGCTTGTATTTCTAACATTAAAGGTCGCATTCCTTCTAGTGTTGTTGCAATTGCAGTACCAGAAAGAGCTTCTTCTTTGTGCGAAATTAAAATTTCAGATGGATTGTTTACTTCTCTTAATCCTGAACCTTGCATTTCATAAATACCAAGTTCTGCAGTAGAACCAAAACGATTTTTTAAAGAGCGAAGTATTCTATAAACATGATTTCTGTCGCCTTCAAATTGTAAAACAGTATCAACCATGTGTTCTAGTATTTTTGGACCTGCAATAGTTCCATCTTTAGTAATATGGCCAATTAATAAAACAGGCACATTTGTTTCTTTGGCATATTTTATTAATTCTGTTGTACATTCTCTAATCTGTGAAATACTCCCTGGCGAAGAGTCAATGTTATCTGTATGTAATGTTTGAATCGAATCTATAATTACAATTTCTGGTTGCATTTCTGCTATTTGCCTAAAAATATTTTGTGTTTTTGTTTCGGTAAGAATGTAACAATGTTCACTATTAGGTAAAATACGTTCGGCACGCATTTTAATTTGTTTTTGACTTTCTTCACCCGAAACATATAATGTTTTGAAGGGTAATTTTAAAGAAATTTGTAATAGAAGAGTACTTTTGCCAATTCCTGGTTCGCCACCTAATAAAGTCAAGGAGCCTGGAACTAAGCCACCACCTAAAACACGATTTAATTCATTATCAGTTGTGTTTAATCTAATTTCTTGTGTTGTATCTATTTCTTTAATAAGTAAAGGTTTAGATGCTTTTTTAGTTTCACCAGAATTACTTTTCCAAGTCGCTTTTTCTTCTTTTTGAATTATTTCTTCTACTATTGTATTCCATTCTTTACAATTGTGGCATTGCCCTTGCCATTTTGAAAAAGGAGTGCCACAGTTTTGACAAAAGAAAGAGGTTTTTATTTTACTCATTTTATTATTCTGCTACTTTTTTTTCTGCTTCTTCAGTAGATTCTTCTGCATATTCTTCTACTTTAGATTTGTCTTCTTTCTTTTTTAAAGCTTCTTCACGATCTAGCATAAAGTTTCTAGTTAACTCTCTAATTTCTTCTTTAGAAAAAGCTTTCTTATATTCTTTCACTGCTTTTTTATATTCTCCCATTTTTTCATAATAAAGAGCTTGATGGTAAAGTCCTAAAGTTGTTTTTGGATAATTTTTTTCAGCATATTTTGATAATTCTTGTAATTCTGGATACGCTTTGTTTTTAAGAATTGCCGCTTCAATCGCTTTAAAATCACTCAGTCTAGGTTTAATATTGATGCCAAGTTTTTCATTTAAATAATTGTATTTTTCTATTAAGTATTTTGTATAGCCTTTTTCTAATGTTACAATATCTGTTTTAAATTCCAATATTGAAATTGGTTGATAACCTTTAAAAATAAAATATAAAGCGCTTGGTATTGCTTGTCCCACGAGTGAATAATGAGAAGCGCCTTTAATTTCGTCAAATTGATATTTAAAATTAGGATTTATTTTTATATTTTCATCTAATTTTTTAGCATTTTCTCTTGTTACTTCATCATCTTTTTCTGCGATAGCTTGGTAATAAAAAATATTTTTTGAAACAGCAGTTAAGCGTTCTGGAATTCTTTTTTCCATTTCTGTTGGCATTTCTGGCGAAATAGAGATATAACCGTTAAAAACAGGATTGTCTTTGTATAAATAGATATTTAAAAGTCCTGCAGTTACATCATGTCCAGCAATTATTCTAAAGCCCTGTGTTCTATATTTTTTTTCAACGAAAGGCAATAATTCCAATCCAATAAATTCAAAAAAATTAGCGCCACTTTCTGTTGGAATTCCATTAGCATCAAATTTACTATCCTCGTAGCGTGTTTCTCCATAGTTTTGATTAATAGAGACAATTATCATTTCGGGTAAATCATCCCAATAATTTCCCAAATTTAAGTTTCCTATGAAAGGATCTAACAAATATTCGCCATCTAATAAATATAAAACAGGATATTTTTTTTCTAAATCTCTTTCATAAGAAGCGGGTAATACTACATTAAAAGTTCTTTGGCTATTTAATTTTTGAGAGTCTATAGATTCTGGAATTCTTTGAGAAAACAGTAAGGTATTGCTTAAGAAAAGCAATATAATAAGTTTGATTTTCATGGTTTTTTTTGGGTTTTTTAATTGGCCTTGCAATATACTAATTAATTTTTATTGAAAATATTTAAAAATATATAGGAAGTAATTCCTAGAAGAATTGTTAAGAGCGTTTGAGAGGTCCAAATAATCCATCCTAATGCGGTTCCTACGTCTTCAGCTATTCCATATAAAAGCAATACTTTTGCAATAGATATTGGGAAAGCACCAATTCCTCCGTTTGTAAAACCAACAGCTAAACTCCCAAAAATAAAACCCATGATTACAACATTAAAAGATAAGGATGCTGTTTCTTCAAGAGAAAAAATGCAAACATAAAACATCATTAAATAGCAAAACCAAATAAAAAAAGAGTGAAAAAGGTATTTCCATTTTTCTTTCATTTTAAATATGCTAGTCATCCCTTCAATCAGGCCATTAAATTTAGCTTTTATTTTTAAAATAATAGGCCACTTAGCCCATCTCCAAACCAACAAAAAAGCACAAAATAAAAGAAATCCTATACATCCCAAAATTATTATTTTGTTTAGAGAAATATTGGAAAAAATAAACTCACTTAATTTGTTAAATTGTAAAAAAAAGGCAGTTGTAACAAATAGTAAAAAAATTAAAAAATCTACAACTCTTTCTGCTACAATTGTTCCAAAGCCTTTATCAAATGGAATATTTTCGTATTTTTTTAAAAGTACAGCTCTCGTAACTTCTCCAGATCTTGGGATAGTAAGATTCATTAAAAAAGATATAGATACCGCAAAAAATGAATTGTAAAACTTTGGTTGGTATCCTAGATGTTGTAAAGAATATTTCCACCTGTAAGCTCTTGACCAATAACTAAATAGTGAAATAATCAGAGATAAAAGAACATAAAAATAATTTGCATTCTTAAAATAAGATTTTATAGTAGCTAATTGTTCGTTACTAAAAGAAGAATACTGATAATATATAAGACAAATCCCCAATAATAAGGGGATTGAAATTTTTAATATTTTCTTAAAAGGAGAGCTCAAAATTATGTTAGCGAGTTGTCTTTTTCATTAGGAAATATTAAGGAAGGTTTAAAACTTTTAGCCTCTTCAAAGTCTAAAGTAGCATAAGATATTATGATAATAATATCTCCACGGTGTACTTTTCTTGCTGCAGGACCATTAAGCGTAATTTCCCCAGTATTTCTTGGACCTTTTATGGCATAAGTTTCTAATCGTTCACCATTATTGATATTTACAATTTGAACTTTTTCCCCTTCAATTATATTTGACGCTTCCATCAACGCTTCGTCGATAGTGATACTTCCTATATAATTCAAATCAGCACCTGTAACAGTTACTCTATGAATTTTTGATTTTACTACTTGAATATGCATGATGCAAAGTTAATTAATTCAACGAAATATTATCTATTAATCTTACGTTATCTATAAAAAGAGCAATAAAAGCTCTATATTTTTTTTTCTTGCTTTTCCTTTTGCAAGGCAGAAGTGTTTCTTCTTCGCATATTTCGAAATATTCTAAAGTAAAATCTTTTTCTTTTTCAAAAAGAATAATTAGTTTTCTTTCAACCTCTTTTGCGGATTTATTTTCGAATAGTTTTTTTGAAAGCACTAAGTTTTTATATAATAAAGAAGCTTTTTCTCTTGATTGAATAGATAATTGCTCGTTTCTTGAACTCATCGCTAATCCATTTGGTTCTCTCAAAATAGGGCAGCCTATTACTATTATATTAATTTTGTGTAAGGCAACCATTTTTTTTACTATTTGCAGTTGTTGAAAATCTTTTTCACCAAAATAGGCGTGCGTAGGACTCACAATTTCGAACAGCTTTTTTACTATTGTTCCAACACCATCAAAATGCCCTGGTCTGTGTTTTCCTTCCATTTGATTTTCTATGCCTTCGAAATTAAATTTTTTAGAAACGGTGCTATTTTCATAAATATCCTTTACACTAGGAGCATAAATGATTATTTCAGGGTTTAATTCGCTTATTTTTTCAATATCTTTTTCTAGGTTTCTAGGATATTTCTCTAAGTCTTTTAAGTTATTAAATTGCGTTGGATTTACAAAAATACTAACTACGGTTTTGGTGTTGTTTATAGTTGATTTGTTTATCAAGGATAAATGACCAGTATGAAGTGCACCCATAGTAGGCACAAATCCTATAGAGGTTTTCTTTGCAACTAATGGTGCTAAAAAAGCTTTTAAATCCGACTTTTTAGTAAAAACAAGCATATTGTTTAAGGTTTATTTAAAGTGCAAACTTACTATTTTAGTGGTTAAATCCATAAATTTTTGTAATTTTGCTTGTTAATTGAACTTAAATTATAAATAAACCCATCATGGAAGATAAGAGAATATTGTATGTATCATCTGAGGTAGTGCCATATTTAGCGGAAAA
>Ga0105054_10000614_pt1 | contig 56611 bp, 46 predicted proteins | sample BON02_FD_78091 | JGI IMG/M metagenome (GOLD analysis project Ga0105054, IMG submission 78091) | Freshwater microbial communities from Lake Bonney liftoff mats and glacier meltwater in Antarctica - BON-02 (megahit assembly) | ecosystem: Environmental > Aquatic > Freshwater > Ice > Glacier...
CCATCGAGACGTTGTCCCCGGGCATCACCATCTCGGTGCCTTCAGGCAGGCTGACGATGCCGGTGACATCGGTGGTGCGGAAGTAGAACTGCGGCCGGTAGTTCGTGAAGAACGGGGTGTGGCGGCCGCCTTCTTCCTTCGTCAGGATGTAGCTCTCGGCCTTGAACTTGGTGTGCGGGGTGATCGAGCCGGGCTTGGCCAGAACCTGGCCGCGCTCGACGTCCTCACGCTTGGTGCCGCGGAGCAGCGCGCCGATGTTGTCGCCTGCCTGGCCTTGGTCCAGCAACTTGCGGAACATCTCGACGCCCGTGACGATCGTCTTGACGGTTGCCTTCAGTCCGACGATCTCAACTTCCTCGCCGACGCGGACGATGCCGCGCTCGACGCGACCGGTCACCACGGTGCCGCGGCCGGAGATTGAGAACACGTCTTCCACCGGCATCAGGAACGGCTTGTCGATGTCACGCTCCGGCTGCGGGATGTAGGCGTCGACCGCTTCCATTAGCTTGATGATCGACTGCTCGCCCAGCTCGGGCTGGGTGTCGTTCAGGGCGCAAACGGCCGAGCCATGGATGATGGGGATGTCGTCGCCGGGGTACTGGTAGCTGCTGAGCAGCTCACGCAGCTCCATTTCGACGAGTTCCAGCAACTCGGGATCGGCGATATCGCACTTGTTCAGATACACGACTAGCGCGGGCACGCCAACCTGACGGGCGAGCAGGATGTGCTCGCGGGTCTGAGGCATCGGGCCGTCGGTGGCGGAGACCACCAGGATCGCGCCGTCCATCTGCGCCGCACCTGTGATCATGTTCTTCACGTAGTCAGCGTGGCCGGGGCAATCGACATGGGCATAATGGCGGTTGGCAGTCTCGTATTCCACGTGCGCAGTGGAGATGGTGATGCCGCGAGCGCGCTCCTCCGGGGCCTTGTCGATCTGGTCATAGGCCGTGAACGTGGCGCCGCCGCTCTTTGCCAGGATCTTGGTGATCGCGGCGGTCAGCGACGTCTTGCCATGATCGACGTGACCGATCGTGCCGATATTGCAGTGCGGCTTGTTGCGCTGGAATTTAGCTTTACCCATCGTGGTATTCTCCGTGCCCGAGGTCTGTTCCGGGGGTGGGGGATATGCCTAGGCGTGGTCTGCAGGCGCGGGTGCCAGACGGCACCCCGCACCTACCAGCGGTAGTGGCTGAAGGCCTTGTTGGCCTCGGCCATGCGATGCGTGTCTTCGCGCTTCTTCACGGCCGAACCGCGGTTGTTCACCGCGTCGAACAATTCGTTGGACAGTCGCTCTTCCATGGTGTGCTCGCCACGCTTGCGCGCCGCGTCGATGATCCAGCGGATCGCCAGGGCCTGCCGACGCTCGGTGCGGACCTCGACCGGCACTTGGTAGGTGGCGCCACCGACCCGGCGCGAACGCACCTCGACGGCTGGCTTCACGTTGTCCAGGGCCTCGTGGAACATGCGGACCGGATCGGCCTGGCTGCCGCCACGCTTGCGCATGACGTCCAGCGCGCCATAGACGATCGTCTCGGCAGAGGACTTCTTGCCATCGTACATCAGCGCATTCATGAAGCGCGTGATCACGATGTCGCCGAACTTGGCGTCCGGCAGGATTTCGCGCTTAACGGCGCGGCGGCGTCGGCTCATCTCGCCCTCTCCTTACTTCGGCCGCTTCGCGCCATACAGCGAACGGCGCTGGCGGCGCTTGGCGATGCCCTGGGTATCCAGCACGCCGCGCAGGATGTGGTAGCGCACGCCGGGAAGGTCTTTCACGCGCCCGCCACGGATCAGCACAACGCTGTGCTCCTGCAGGTTGTGGCCCTCGCCGGGGATGTAGCTCACCACCTCGAAGCCGTTGGTCAGGCGCACCTTGGCAACCTTGCGCAGCGCCGAGTTCGGCTTCTTCGGCGTCGTCGTATAGACGCGCGTGCAGACGCCGCGCTTCTGCGGGCAGCCCTGTAGGGCGGGAACCTTGTTGCGAGCGCGACGGGGCTCGCGGCCCGTGGCGATCAACTGGTTGATGGTCGGCATAGACCCTCTTTCCGATCCTGACAGCAACGCTCCGGACACGGCGCCCGGCACTCCATAAACACTTTAGTCCCGGCACGTCACGCCACACGCAAGCCCCGCATTAGGTGGACGCTCCACCCTGCGGGGTTCGACCCTGCGTGTGGCCTTGGCCCCCGAAGAAAAGGAAGGGCGGCGCCTCACGCAAACGGTGCCTGCAAACGACAGCCGACCGAACCTTGGAAGGGCCGGCTGAGGGCGCGATACCTACGGGCAGAGCCTGACCGAGTCAAGCGCGTGACAGTCGCCCAGGCGGGAAATACGCCATCGCGCCATGCAAGCGATGCGGGGCGGGGGTGCAGTGTGGGTGTCGAGCCGCCCACAACGGGGTCCGCCGCACTATTGCCCACGGTGCAGGCGGCGAGAATGGCGAAGGGGGGCAGAGCCACAAAATGCGACCATGCCCCCCTTCCAAAGCAACAATCGGGCCCACCAGACCGCACCTGTGCGGCCCTGGTGGGAAGTTGGAGTCTACTCCGCCGCGCGGCCTGTAATGGCCGGCGTATCGGTACGCAGGCCCTTCTGCTGGTCGCGACCAGCAGCGATCGCCCGCATGCGGTTCATCACTGCACCGGTGCCGGCGGGGATGAGCCGGCCGACGATCACGTTCTCCTTCAGGCCCATCAGCGTATCCACCTTGCCGGCCGTGGCCGCCTCGGTGAGCACGCGGGTAGTTTCCTGAAAGGATGCCGCGCTGATGAAGCTATGGGTCTGCAGGGAGGCCTTGGTGATGCCCTGGAGCACCGGCATGGCCACCGCCGGGCGCTCGCCCTCAGCCAGGCGCTTGTTGTTCTCCTGGCCGAACTCCATCCGGTCGATCTGCTCGCCAGTCAGGTAGGTGGTATCACCGGGCTCGATGATCTCGACCTTCTGCAACATCTGGCGAACGATGACCTCGATGTGCTTGTCGTTGATCTTCACGCCCTGCAGGCGGTAGACGTCCTGGATTTCGTTAACAAGGTAGTCCGACAACGCCTCCACGCCCAGCACCTTGAGAATATCGTGCGGCACCCGCGGTCCGTCGACCAGCGGGTCTCCGCGGCGAACGAAGTCACCCTCTTGGACCGAGACGTGCTTGCCCTTGGGGATGAGATATTCGCTCTCCTCCATGGTCTCATCGTTCTTTACGATGACGCGGCGCTTGGCTTTGTAGTCCTTGCCGAACTCCACGCGGCCGTCGATCTCTGCGATGATCGCGTGGTCCTTTGGCCGCCGTGCCTCGAACAGCTCGGCCACGCGCGGCAGACCGCCGGTGATGTCGCGCGTCTTGCTGCCCTCGCGTGGGATGCGCGCCAGCACGTCGCCGGCAGCGACCTGCGCCCCGTTCTCCACCGACAGGATCGAGTCGGGGCTGAGGAAGTAGCGCGCATCCGCCCCGTTCGGCAGCTTGATCACCTCGCCCTTATCGTCCTTCAGCTGAAGCCGCGGCCGCAGATCGACGCCGCGGGCGTTCTGCTTGTAGTCGACGACCACCTTGGAGGTCAGGCCGGTCACCTCGTCCATCCGCTCCACCAGCGTCACGCCCTCAAGCAGGTCGAGGTATTCGAGCTTGCCGTTTCGCTCGGTGATGATCGGCAGGGTGTACGGGTCCCATTCGGCCAGTTTTTGCGTGCGGGTGACCGTGGCGCCCTCGTCGACCAGCAGCCGCGAGCCGTACGGCACGCGGAAGCGCGCGCGCTCGCGCCCCTTCTCGTCGCTCAGCACCATCTCGCAGTTGCGGCTCATCACCACGGGCACGTTGGAGCTGTTGATCACGACGTTGCGGTTGCGGATGACCACGACGCCATCATGGCTGGCTTCCACGCTGCTCTGCTCGGCGCCGCGCTGGGCCGCGCCACCGATGTGGAAGGTGCGCATGGTCAGCTGGGTGCCCGGCTCGCCGATCGACTGGGCGGCGATCACGCCCACCGCTTCGCCGATGTTCACTGGCGTGCCGCGCGCGAGGTCGCGGCCATAGCAATGGGCACAGACGCCCACCTTAGCCTCGCAAGTCAGCACCGAGCGGATCTTCACCTGCTCGACCCCGGCCTTCTCGATGCGCTCGGCGTCCTCTTCTTCGATCAGCATGTTGGCCGGCAACAGGATCTCGTTGGTCACCGGGTCGACCACAGCCTCGGCCGTGGTGCGGCCCAGGGTGCGCTCGGAAAGGCTGGCAACCACCTCGCCGCCATCCATCACCGGCTTCACGGTCAGGCCGCGCTCGGTGCCGCAATCGACTTCGACGATGATGCAGTCCTGCGCCACGTCGACCAGCCGGCGGGTCAGGTAGCCGGAGTTGGCGGTCTTCAACGCAGTGTCGGCGAGGCCCTTGCGGGCGCCGTGGGTGGAGTTGAAGTATTCGAGGACCGACAGACCTTCCTTGAAGTTGGCGATGATCGGCTGCTCGATGATCTCGCCCGAGGGCTTGGCCATCAGGCCACGCATGCCGGCAAGCTGGCGCATCTGGGCCGGCGATCCGCGCGCGCCGGAGTCGGACATCATCCACACGGAATTGGTGGGGTGGCCGATCTCCTGCTTCTTGATCTCCTTCATCATCGCGCCGGCGACCTCGTCGGTGCAGCGCGACCAGGCGTCGACAACCTTGTTGTAGCGCTCGCCGGCAGTGATCAGGCCGTCCTGATACTGCTGCTCGAACTCCTTCACTTCGCCCTGGGTCTTCTCGATCATCGCCTTCTTGGTGTCAGGGATGATCATGTCGTCCTTGCCGAAGCTGATGCCGGCCTTGGCGGCCTGGCCGAAGCCCAGCCCCATCAGCCGGTCGGCGAAGATCACGCATTCTTTCTGGCCGCAATGGCGGTAGACCGCGTCGATCACGTCGGACACGTTCTTCTTGGTCAGCTGGCGGTTGATCAGGCTGAACGGGATCAGCGGGCTCTTGGGCAGCACCTGGGCGATCATCATACGGCCAGCCGTGGTGTACACGGTCTGGCGCTCCGGCTTGCCCTCGGCGTCCACCGTCTCGAAGCGGGCGCGAATCTTGTCGTGCAGCTTGATCACGCCAGCATGCAGGGCATGCTCGATCTCACCGATGGTCGCGAACGCGCGTGACTTGGCGTCCTCGCTGGCGCGGAACTCCGGCGTCTCCAGGCTGAGGTAGTAGATGCCCAGCACGATATCCTGGCTCGGCACGATGATCGGCTTGCCGTTGGCCGGGCTGAGGATGTTGTTGGTCGACATCATCAGCACGCGCGCCTCAAGCTGCGCCTCAAGGCTCAGCGGCACGTGCACGGCCATCTGGTCGCCGTCAAAGTCGGCGTTGAAGGCGGTGCAGACCAGCGGGTGGAGCTGGATCGCCTTGCCCTCGATCAGCACCGGCTCGAAGGCCTGGATGCCCAGGCGGTGCAGGGTTGGGGCGCGGTTGAGCATGACGGGATGCTCGCGGATCACCTCCTCGAGGATGTCCCACACCTCCGGCCGCTCCTTCTCCACCATCCGCTTGGCGGCCTTGATGGTGGTGGCGTGGCCGTATTTCTCCAGCTTGGAGTAGATGAACGGCTTGAACAGCTCCAGCGCCATCTTCTTCGGCAGGCCGCACTGGTGCAGCTTCAGCTCCGGGCCCACCACGATCACCGAGCGGCCCGAGTAGTCCACGCGCTTGCCCAGCAGGTTCTGGCGGAAACGGCCCTGCTTGCCCTTCAGCATGTCGGACAGCGACTTCAGCGGGCGCTTGTTGGCGCCCGTGATGGCGCGGCCGCGGCGGCCGTTGTCGAACAGTGCGTCGACCGATTCCTGCAGCATGCGCTTTTCGTTGCGCACGATGATGTCGGGCGCGCGCAGCTCGATCAGGCGCTTGAGGCGGTTGTTGCGGTTGATGACGCGGCGGTACAGGTCGTTGAGGTCCGAGGTCGCGAAGCGGCCCCCGTCGAGCGGCACCAGTGGGCGCAGTTCGGGCGGGATCACTGGCACGACATCCAGGATCATCCACTCCGGCTTCGCACCGGATTCGGAGAACGCCTCGATCAGCTTCAGGCGCTTGACCAGCTTCTTGCGCTTGGCCTCCGACGTCGTCTCCTTGAGTTCGGCACGCAGATGCACCTTCTCGGCATCGGCATCGATGCCCTGCAGGATGCCCTTGATCGCCTCGGCACCGATGCCGGCGCGGAACGCGTCCTCGCCGAACTCGTCCTGTTTGGCCGCCATCTGGTCCTCGTTGAGGAGCTGATGCAGCTTGAGGTCGGTCAGGCCAGGCTCGAGAACCACGTAGCTCTCGAAATACAGGATCTTCTCCAGTTCCTTCAGCGTCAGGTCGACCATCAGACCGATGCGGCTGGGTAGGGACTTGAGGAACCAGATATGGGCGACGGGCGAGGCCAGCTCGATATGGCCCATGCGCTCGCGGCGCACCTTGGCCAGCGTCACCTCGACGCCGCACTTTTCGCAGATGATGCCGCGGAACTTCATGCGCTTGTACTTGCCGCACAGGCACTCGTAGTCCTTGATCGGTCCGAAGATGCGTGCGCAGAACAGCCCGTCCCGCTCCGGCTTGAAGGTACGGTAGTTGATGGTCTCGGGCTTCTTGATCTCGCCATACGACCAGGAGCGGATCTGCTCGGGCGAGGCCATCTGGATCTTGATCTGGTCGAAGGTCTGCGTCTGACCCGTCTGGCCCAGGATCTTCATCAGCTCATTCATGCTGGCACCTTTTACTGAACGCGGGAGCAGGCACGTCGGGCAGCCCAGCCGGTCAGCCAGGCCGCCTCTCGGCGTCGTCGTCCTTCAGGCCGGACGCATATCCAGGTCGACGTTCAGGCCCAGGGATTTGAGTTCCTTGACCAGCACGTTGAAGCTCTCCGGAATGCCCGCCTCGAACGTATCCTGCTCGCGCACGATTGCCTCATAGACCTTGGTGCGGCCCGACACGTCGTCGGACTTCACCGTCAGCATCTCCTGAAGGGTGTAGGCGGCGCCGTATGCCTCCAGCGCCCAGACCTCCATCTCGCCGAAGCGCTGCCCGCCGAACTGAGCCTTGCCGCCCAACGGCTGCTGGGTGACCAGGGAGTAGGGCCCGATCGAGCGCGCGTGGATCTTGTCGTCGACCAGGTGGTGGAGCTTGAGCATGTAGATGATGCCCACCGTCACCTTGCGTTCGAACGGCTCGCCGGTGCGCCCGTCGGTCAGGATCACCTGGCCCGACGTGCCGAGGCCCGCCTTGGTCAGCATGCCCTCGATGTCGGCCATGCGCGCACCATCGAACACCGGGGTGGCGATGGGGATGCCCTTCTTGAGGTTGTCGGACAGCTCGGTGAGCTGCGCATCGCTCATGCCCGCAATCTGCTCGCTGTAGATTTTGTCGCCGTAGATGTCCTTGAGGCGGGCGAGCAGCTCGTCGCGGGCATGGCCGGTGCGGCGGTATTCCTCCACCAGCTCACCCACCTGCTTGCCCAGGGTCGCGCAGGCCCAGCCCAGATGCGTCTCCAGGATCTGGCCCACGTTCATGCGGCTCGGCACGCCCAGCGGGTTCAGCACGATGTCCACCGACGTGCCGTCGTCCAGGAACGGCATGTCTTCCATCGGCACCACGCGCGAGCACACGCCCTTGTTGCCGTGCCGGCCGGCCATCTTGTCGCCGGGCTGCAGCTTGCGCTTCACCGCGACGAACACCTTGACCATCTTCATCACGCCGGGCGGCAGCTCGTCGCCACGTTGCAGCTTCTCCACCTTGCTGTCGAAGCGGGCCTGCAGGCGGGCGACTGCGGCGTCGTATTCACGCTTAAGGATCTCGATCTCGGCCATCACCGCGTCGTCCTGCACGCCGATATGGCGCCAGGTGCCGCGCACATGCTCGGCCAGCACTTCCTCGGTCAGCACCGTGCCGGCCTTGATGCCCTTGAATCCGCCGCTCGCCTTGCCGCCGAGCAGCTTCTCGCGAAGCCGGTTCAGGAACGACCGTTCCTGGATCGCCTTCTCATCGTCACGGTCCTTGGCCAAGCGTTCGATCTCCGAACGCTCGATCGCCATGGCGCGCTCGTCCTTGTCCACGCCGCGGCGGCTGAACACGCGCACGTCTACGATCGTGCCGGTCACGCCCGGCGGCAGCTTCAGCGAGGTGTCGCGCACGTCCGACGCCTTCTCGCCGAAGATGGCCCGGAGCAGCTTCTCCTCGGGGGTCATCGGGCTTTCGCCCTTCGGCGTCACCTTGCCGACCAGGATGTCGCCCGGGTTGACCTCGGCACCGACATAGACGATCCCGGCCTCGTCGAGGTTTTTGAGGGCTTCCTCGCCGACGTTCGGTATATCGCGGGTGATCTCTTCCTGGCCCAGCTTCGTGTCGCGGGCCATCACCTCGAACTCCTCGATGTGGATCGAGGTGAACACGTCGTCGCGCGCGATGCGTTCGCTGATGAGGATGGAGTCCTCGAAGTTGTAGCCGTTCCAGGGCATGAAGGCGACGAGCACGTTGCGCCCCAACGCCAGTTCACCCAGCTCGGTCGAGGGGCCGTCGGCGATGATGTCGCCCTCGGCCACCCGGTCGCCCACGCGCACCAGCGGGCGCTGGTTGATGCAGGTGCTCTGGTTGCTGCGCATGAACTTGCGCAGGCGGTAGATGTCCACGCCCTTGGTCGTGCCGTCCTCGGCGGTCGCCCGCACCACAATGCGTGCGCCGTCGATCTGGTCGATCACGCCCGGCCGCTTGGCCACGATGGTGGCGCCGGAGTCGCGGGCCACGGCGGCTTCCATGCCGGTGCCCACCAGCGGGGCGTCGGCGCGGATCAGCGGCACCGCCTGGCGCTGCATGTTCGAGCCCATCAGCGCGCGGTTGGCGTCGTCGTTCTCCAGGAACGGGATCAGCGCCGCGGCCACCGAGACAAGCTGCTTGGGCGACACGTCGACCGCGGTCACATCCTCGGGCTTGACCAGCCGGAAATCGCCCTGCTTGCGCACCGAGACCAGTTCGTCGGTGAAGCGGCCATCGGAGTCCATCTTGGCATCGGCCTGGGCGACGACGAGTTTCTCCTCTTCCATCGCCGACAGGTAGCGCGGCTCGCGCTGCACCACGCCGTCCTTCACCAGCATGTACGGCGTCTCGATGAAGCCGTACTTGTTGACCTTGGCGTAGGTCGCCAGCGAGTTGATCAGGCCGATATTCGGGCCTTCCGGCGTCTCGATCGGGCAGATGCGGCCGTAATGCGTCGGGTGCACGTCGCGCACTTCGAAGCCGGCGCGCTCGCGGGTCAGGCCGCCCGGTCCAAGTGCGGACAGGCGGCGCTTGTGGGTCACTTCCGAGAGTGGGTTGGTCTGGTCCATGAACTGGGACAGCTGGGACGAGCCGAAGAACTCGCGCACCGCGGCAGCCGCGGGCTTCGCATTGATCAGGTCGTGCGGCATGACGGTGTCGATATCGACGCTGCCCATGCGCTCGCGGATGGCGCGCTCCATGCGCAGCAGGCCGACGCGGTACTGGTTCTCCATCAACTCGCCCACCGAACGCACCCGGCGGTTGCCGAGGTTGTCGATGTCGTCGATGGTGCCGCGGCCGTCCTTCAGTTCGCACAGGATCTTCACTGTGCGCAGGATGTCCTCCTTGCGCAGCACGCGAACGCTGTCCTCGGCATTCAGGCCCAGGCGCATGTTCATCTTCACGCGCCCGACGGCCGACAGGTCGTAGCGGTCGCCATCGAAGAATAGTCCGCGGAACAGCGCCTCGGCGGTGTCGGGCGTGGGCGGCTCACCCGGACGCATCACTCGGTAGATGTCGATCAGCGCGTCGTCGCGGTTGCCGTTCTTGTCCACCGTCAAGGTGTTGCGTATCCACGCGCCGTTCGACTGGTCGACTGCCAGCGTCGGTAGCGCAACGATGCCACGATCCTCCAGCGCCGCCAGCTTGGCCTCGGCGAGTTCCTCGCCGGCCTCGGCATAGATCTCGCCGGTCTCCTCGTTGACCAAGTCTTCGGCCATGTATCGACCCAGCAGGTCGGCCCGGCCAACCAGCACGACGCGGGTCGTCTCGGCGATCTTCCTCGCCTGGCGGGCGGTCAGCTTCGCCTCGGCCTCAGCCACCACCTCGCCGGTCTCGGCATCGACCAGCGGCTCCAGAAGCTTGATGCCGCGGAATGCATCGGGGTCGAACGGCCGCGCCCAGCCCTTGGCGGTTTGAGCGAAAACAACCTGGCCGTAGAAGAGGTTCAGTATCTCCTCGGCATCCATGCCGCGGATCTCGCCTGGCTCCACATCCTGGCCCTGGGCGGCGCGGGCGGCGCGCAACGCCTCGGTATTGGCCGAATCGAGAGCGTAAAGCAGCGTGGTGACCGGCAGCTTGCGCTTGCGATCGATGCGGACGTAGACGAGATCCTTGCTATCGAACTCGAAGTCCAGCCACGAGCCGCGATAGGGGATGACGCGTGCGGAGAACAGGTATTTCCCGCTGCTGTGGGTCTTGCCCTTGTCGTGGTCGAAGAACACCCCGGGCGAGCGGTGCATCTGGCTGACGATGACGCGCTCGGTGCCGTTGATGATGAAGGTGCCGTTGTCGGTCATGAGCGGCATGTCGCCCATGTAGACCGGCTGCTCCTTGATGTCGCGGATAGAGCGGGCGCCGGTATCCTCGTCGAGGTCCCATACGATCAGACGCAGGATCACCTTCAACGGCGCGGCATAGGTCATGCCCCGCTGGATGCACTCCTCCACGTCGTATTTCGGCTCTTCCAGCTCATAGTAGACGAATTCCAGGCGGCCGCGGCCGGCGAAATCGTCGATCGGGAAGACCGACTTGAACACCTCCTGCAGGCCGGTATTGGTGCGGCTGTCGTGCGGGGTCGCCATCTGCAGGAACGCCTCGTAGCTGGCGCGCTGCACATCGATCAGGTTGGGCATCTGCGCCAGCTCGGGGATACGCCCGAAGCTCTTGCGGATGCGCTTCATGCCGGTAAACGAACCAGTGATCGCGTTCATGCCCGTGTCCTGAACAGTGGGTTAGTCGCAGAAATCGCCGCAGCCATCCGGTGGTCGAGGGCCGCGGCCGCCAGCCCGTCGCCGGAAACGCCGATACGGGCGGAGGCCGCCCCCTTTCGGGAGTGGCTTCCGCCCCATCCGCTCAGTTGCGCGGCATTGCTGCCGCGCGTCAGCTCACTTGATCTCGACAGTCGCGCCAGCTTCTTCCAGCACCTTCTTGATCTTGCCAGCCTCTTCCTTGTTCGCGCCTTCCTTCACCGTCTTCGGGGCACCCTCGACCAGATCCTTGGCTTCCTTCAGCCCCAGACCGGTGATGGTGCGGATTTCCTTGATGACGTTGATCTTCTTGTCGCCGGCGGTGGCGAGAATGACCGTGAACTCGGTCTGCTCCTCCACCGGGGCGGCAGCGGCGGCCGAGGCGGCGGGTGCGGCGGCGGCAGCGGCCGGGGCAGCAGCAGACACGCCCCACTTCTCTTCCAGCATCTTCGACAGCTCGGCGGCTTCCAGCACGGTCAGGCTGGAGAGCTGCTCCACCAGGTTCGCAAGATCGGCCATGGATGTACTTCCTTAACTTAGACTCTGGTCGGTTCCATGCAAGACCTCCGAAGGAGGCCCTGCCACTCAATTGGGTTTTTCAGCCGGGGGGTGTGCAGCCGGTCAGGCAGCCTCGTCCTGGGCTTCGTCCTGCTTTGCGTAGGCCGCAAGAACCCGTGCGAGCTGTCCGGCCGGCGCCTGGAGGACACCGGCAATCCGCGTGGCGGGGGCGGCAATGAGCCCCAGCAACTTGGCGCGCAGCTGATCCAGCGACGGCAGCTCTGAAAGCGCCTTGACCCCGGATGCATCGAGCATCCGGTTGCCAAGCGCCCCACCGAGCACCACGAACTTCTCGTTGATTCTGGCGAACTCGACGGCCGTCTTCGCCACTGCCACCGGATCGTACGACCACGCAAGCGCGGTCGGTCCGGTCAGCATCGGCACGATGCCATCAAAGCGGGTCCCATCCAGGGCGAGGATGGCCAGCCGGTTCTTCGCAACCTTGTACGTTGCCCCAGCTTCGCGCATGCGGCGGCGCAGGTTCGTCACATCGGCCACAGTCATCCCGTTGTTCTGGGTGACCACGACCATGGACGTCTCGGCGAACACCGTCGCGAGTGAGGCGACGAACGCGTGCTTCTCCGTACGGTCCAAATCCCGTCTCCGTCGGTGGCCGGATGCGTGTGGACCGCCTCCGACCGGGTTGCCCTGTGGGCCAGCACGAGCGCTCCTTGCCCTGCGGCAAGGTTTCAGGCGCCCGGACCGACCCGGTTCGCCTGTCCCCGGCGCCAGCCATGAAGGCCGCCACCAGTGAGTCGGAACCACCAGAGATCGGCGGATTCCGGCATTTGCACCGGGCGTCCGCAATCCTTGGCATCCCCGTCTCCCGCGCGCGGACCCGAAGGTCCCTTAATGCCCGCCTTCAGGGAGAAGGCTGCAGCAACGAGCGGTCTCGGACAGGATCGGGGGCTCCCGCCCCCTGCCCGCCCCGGCCTTGGAGTGTCCTCCGCGGCCGGCGGCGAATTTCGTCTACGCGTTAGGCCAGCGTGCCGACATCGACGCGCACGCCGGGGCCCATGGTCGAACTGATCGCAACCTTCTGCACATAGGTACCTTTTGCGCCGGTCGGTTTGGCCTTCACGATGGCGTCGGCGAACGCGCGGGCGTTCTCCACCAGCTTCTCCACCGGGAACGAGGCCTTGCCGATGCCGGCATGCACGATGCCCGCCTTCTCGGCGCGGAACTCGACCTGGCCGGCCTTGGCGGCGGTGATCGCACCCTTCACGTCCATGGTGACGGTGCCCAGGCGGGGGTTCGGCATCAGGCCGCGCGGACCGAGGATTTTGCCCAGCCGGCCCACCAAACCCATCATGTCGGGGGTGGCGATGCAGCGGTCGAACTGGATGTCGCCCGCCTGCACCTTCTCGGCCAGGTCGTCCGCGCCCACCACGTCCGCACCGGCGGCCAGCGCCTCCTCGGCCTTGGCGCCGCGGGCGAACACGCCGACGCGCAGGGTCTTGCCAGTGCCGTTGGGCAGGCCCACCAAGCCACGCACCATCTGGTCGGCATGGCGCGGGTCGATGCCCAGGTTCATGCTGATCTCGATCGTCTCGTCGAACTTGGCGCGGGCGTTGGCCTGCACCGCGGCAATGGCGTCGGCGAGGGTGTAGGCCTTGTTCAGGTCAACGGCCTTGTAGGCGGCCGACAGGCGCTTGTTGTGTGCCATGGGATCAGCCCTCCACCACGGTCAGGCCCATCGAACGGGCGGAACCGGCCAGCATGCGCACGGCCCCGTCAACATCGTTGGCGTTCATATCCTTCATCTTGACGGCTGCGATCTCGCGCAACTGCTCCACAGTCACCCGGCCACTGGCCACGCCCTTGCCCGGGGTGGTCGTGCCCTTGGTGATGCCGGCAGCCTTCTTCAGGAAGTAGGTGTTCGGCGGCGTCTTGGTGATGAAGGTGAAGGTGCGATCGCCAAAGGCAGTGATCACGACGGGCACCGGCATCCCAGGCTCCATCTGCGCCGTGACGGCGTTGAATTCCTTCACGAAGGACATGATGTTCAGGCCGCGCTGACCGAGCGCGGGCCCCACCGGCGGCGACGGGTTGGCCTTGCCGGCCGGAATCTGCAGCTTGATGTAGCCGACGATCTTCTTCGCCATGATCCCTTGGTTCCTTTTACCCATGGCGGCGGCCACGGGGACGGGTTAGGGGACCGCGGTGCATGCGAAACCCGGCGCAAGCGGCAGCGCCCGGCATCTCCCGCGTTCCGGTATGAAGACGGGCGTTTAGGCTCGCCGCCGCCCCGAGTCCAGCAATATTTCAGCGCCGTGGCAATGGCGATCGCGTGCCTGGTATGCCCGCGGGCCTCAGGCGCGGAAGTCGAGCCCGATATCCAGCACCGCGGCGCTGTGCGTCAGCCAACCCACCGAGATCAGGTCCACCCCGGTGGCCGCCACCGCTGGCGCCGTGGCGTGGTTGATCCGTCCTGACGCCTCGGTGATCGCCCGCCCGCCCACGCGCCGTACCGCCTCGGCCAGCAGGTCGGGGCCCATGTTGTCCAGCAGGACCGCATCGACGCCGAGTTCCAGCACGTCGCCGAGTTGCTCCAGCGTGTCTACTTCCACCTCCACCTTGACCATGTGCCCCACGCTCGCGCGCACCCGCTGGATGGCGGCCCACACGCCGCCGGCGATGGCGACATGGTTGTCCTTGATCAGCACCGCGTCATCCAGGCCGAAGCGATGGTTGCTGCCGCCGCCGGCCCTCACCGCGTATTTCTGCACGGCGCGCAGGCCGGGCATGGTCTTTCGGGTGCACACCACCCGGGCGCGGTGCGGCCGGATCGCCGCGACGATGCCCGCCGTGGCACTGGCCACGCCGCTGAGATGGCAGAGGAAGTTCAGCGCCGTGCGCTCGCCGGTGAGGATGCCGCGGGCCGGGCCGCTGATGGTGGCGATCACATCGCCTGGCGCAACACGGCTGCCGTCTGGCCGCGCGACGGCCACGACTATCTCCGGGTCGAGCAACCGGAACGCCAGCGCCGCAAGGTCCAGTCCGGCGACCACGCCTGGCTGGCGGGCCACGAGGTCGGCGGTCAGCCTCGCGCCGAGCGGCACCACCGCCTCCGTGGTGATGTCGCCGGCACGGCCGAGGTCCTCCAGAAGCGCGCCGCGCACCAGCGGCTCCAGCATCACCATCGGCAGCGGATGCAGGGTTCCCGCGCCATGCTGCGGCTCCGCGGCATTCATCAGCGCACCTCCAGCATGCGCTCGACGGCGCGGCGCGCCGGGCCGGCCACCGCCGGGTCGATTGTCACCTCGTGGCACATGGTCTCCAGCGCCGCGCGAATGTTGGCCAGGGTAATGCGCTTCATGTGCGGACACAGGTTGCAGGGCCGCACGAAGCTGGTCTTGGGGTGCTGGAGGGCGACGTTGTCGCTCATCGAGCATTCGGTCAGCAGCACCACGCGCGCCGGCTGGCGCTGGGCCACATAGTCGGACATCGCCGCGGTGGAGCCAGCGAAATCCGCCTCCGCCACCACCTCGGGCGGGCATTCGGGATGGGCGAGCACCACCACGCCCGGGTTCTCGGCGCGCAGCTGGTGGATGTCGGCCGGCGTGAAGCGCTCATGCACCTCGCAATGGCCGGACCAGGCGATGATCTCGACCTTGGTTTCCTTGGCGATGTTCTGCGCCAGGTATTCGTCCGGCAGCATGATCACCTGCGGCACGCCCAGCGATTCCACCACTGCGCGGGCATTGCCCGAGGTGCAGCAGATATCGGACTCCGCCTTCACCGCGGCGGACGTGTTCACATAGGTGACGACAGGTACCCCGGGGTAACGGGCGCGCATCAGCCGCACATCCGCCGCCGTGATCGACTCGGCCAGGGAGCATCCGGCCCGCAGGTCCGGGATAAGCACGGTCTTACCCGGGTTCAGCAACTTGGCTGTCTCGGCCATGAAGTGGACCCCGGCAAGCACGATCACGTCGGCCTCCACCGTCATGGCCTTGCGTGCCAAAGCAAGGCTGTCCCCGACGATATCGGAAACGCAGTGGAATATTTCGGGTGTCTGATAGTTATGCGCCAGGATCACCGCGTTGCGCTCGCGCTTCAGCGCCAGGATCGCGTCGATGTCCTCCGCAAAGGCTGGCCACTCGATCGGCGGGATGATCGCCCGCACCTTTTCGTAAAGAGGCGCGGTGCGGTCCAGAGCTTCGGCGAGCGTTCCCATTATATACTCCTTTCGAGTATTTCTGGGCTAATGCTGACCCTGAGCATATCGCGTGTCAAGTACGAACCAACGGCAGCTTCGTGCCACCGATCGCCCGCTCGGCCAGCACCTCGCGCCGGAAACGGAACAGCTTGGCCGGCCGCCCGCCTGTTTCGTGGGTGGTTTCACCCGTCTCCTCAACCAGTTCCTGTTGCTCGATCAGCCGGCGGAAGTTCTGCTTATGCACCAGCCGCCCTGCGATGGCTTCAACACAGCGCTGCAACTGCAGAAGCGTGAAGGTGGGCGGCATCAGTTCGAACACCACCGGGCGGTATTTGATCTTGGCCCGCAACCTGGCGATGGCGGTGGCGAGTATGCGCCGATGGTCGAACAGCATCGCCGCGCCAGGCACCGCATCGGCGACGCCTGGCCGTTCCGGCACCAAGGCAGCCTCGTAGAGCAACTGGTAGCGGTGCAGCGCGAGTTCCTCGTTCCAATCCTGGCCATTCAGCCCGAACGTCCACGCCACCCGCTGCTCGCGCGCCGCCGATCCCGCCGCCCATTGGCGCAGCCGCGGCACGAGTTGTGCGGCGATCAACGCGGGCGGACCGGCACGATGATCCTCCCACGGCATGAAGTGGTACCAGCTGCGCCAGGCCCCCTCGACCTCGGCCGCTCGCGACTCGCGGGTGAGGCCAAGGTAGCTGATTGATATCACGTGCTGCCCGGCGCTCGCGGTGCGGTCATGGTCGGCGAAGGTGTAGAGTTGCTCGACATAGCCCAGCGGATGATGCGTCTGCCGCTCCACCCAGGCACGCAAGCCGGCCTGCAGCGAGCGATGCCCGGGCTCGAAGGGGCCCATCGGCAAGGCGCGGCTGTCCCAGATCGTCAGCACGCATGGATCCCCCTCGCGCACCGCCACCAGCACGGCAATCAGGTCGGCGATGATGCCGCGTTCGGCGGGGGGTGACGGCGAAATGGGTGATGCTCCTGACAGGACAGCGCCTTTTAGCCGTGCCGCCGCCGTGCCGCATCATTCTTGCGCGAGGTGCCGTCACCCGGGGTATGATTGCCTTGCAGACCTGGAAGCCCGCATGCCCCACGCCGCCACCGTCAACGGCACCCTCTACCGGTTCGCCGACCTGGCGACGCTGCTGGCCCGTGCCACCCCCGCCCGATCGGGCGATGCGCTGGCCGGCATCGCCGCCGCCTCGGCCAGCGAGCGGGTCGCTGCCCAGATGGCGCTGGCCGACCTGCCCTTGCGCAGCTTCCTGACCGAGGCCGTGGTGCCTTACGAAGCCGATGAGGTCACCCGCCTGATCGTCGACAGCCACGATGCCGTCGCGTTCGCCCCGATTGCTCACCTGACGGTCGGCGGGTTTCGCGACTGGTTGTTGGGCACGGCCGATAGCGCCGCCCTGGCTGCTCTGCGCCCGGGCCTAATGCCAGAGATGGCCGCCGCGGCATCGAAGATCTGCCGGCTGCAAGATCTCGTGGCGATTGCCGCGAAGTGCCAGGTGACCAGCGCGTTCCGCAATACCATCGGCCTGCCCGGACGAATGAGCGTACGCCTGCAGCCGAACCATCCCATCGACGACCCGCGCGGGGTGGCCGCCTCCACACTCGACGGCCTGCTACTGGGCGCCGGCGACGCGGTGATCGGGGTGAACCCGGCCACCGACAGCGTGGCCGCCACCACCACCCTGCTGCGCATGCTCGACGAGGTGCGCGAACGCTACGCCATCCCGACCCAGACCTGCGTGCTCGCCCATGTCACCACCACCCTGCGCTGCATCGCCGAGGGCGCGCCGGTGGATCTGGTGTTCCAGTCGATCGGCGGCACCGAGGCAACCAACCGCAGCTTCGGCGTGGATCTCGCGCTGCTGGCCGAGGCGCAGCAGGCGGCCCTGTCGCTCGGCCGCGGCACCATCGGGCAGAACGTGATGTATTTCGAGACCGGCCAGGGCAGCGCGCTGTCGGCCGGGGCGCATCACGGCGTGGACCAGCAGACCATCGAGGCCCGCGCCTATGCCGTCGCCCGCCGCTTCGCGCCGCTGCTGGTGAACACGGTGGTCGGCTTCATCGGCCCGGAATACCTGTATGATGGCAAGCAGATCATCCGCGCCGGGCTGGAAGACCATTTCTGCGGCAAGCTGCTCGGCCTGCCGATGGGGGTGGATGTTTGCTACACCAACCACGCCGAGGCGGACCAGGACGACATGGACGCCCTGCTGACCCTGCTGGGCGTGGCCGGCGTCACCTACATCATGGGCGTGCCGGGCGCCGACGACGTGATGCTGTCGTACCAGAGCACCTCGTTCCACGACGCCCTTTACGTGCGCGGCGTGCTGGGCCGCCGCCCGGCCCCGGAGTTCGAGGCATGGCTGGCGCGCATGGGCCTGGCCGGCGCCACGCCCGAGCGCATTCCAGCATTGATGTCCCCTGCCCTGGTGGGGCTGGCTTGATGACGACGCCCCCCGCCCTGTGGCGCGACCTGCGCCGCTTCACCCCGGCCCGCGTGGCGCTTGGCCGGGTGGGCGACGGGCTGCCGACGAGTGCCCACCTGGCATTCCAGGCCGCCCACGCTGCGGCGCGCGACGCCGTGCATGCCGAACTCGACATCCCGGCCCTGGCCGGCGAACTGGCGGCCGGCGGGATTTCCAGCATCTCGGTGGCCAGCGCCTGCCCGGACCGGCAGACCTATCTGCTGCGCCCGGACCTCGGGCGGCGGCTGGCCACGGTGGCCGACGCGGTGCTGCCGCCCTGCCCCGCCATCGCCTTCGTCGTCTGCGATGGGCTGTCGGCCACCGCCGTGCAGCGCCATGCCGCCCCGCTGCTGGCCCAGGTAATGCCCGCGCTCGGCCAGACCGGCCCGGTGGTGCTGGCGCGCCAAGGCCGGGTGGCTCTGGGCGACGAGATCGGCGCCGCGATGGGGGCCGAGGCGGTGGCGGTGCTGATCGGCGAACGGCCGGGCCTGTCCACGCCGGACAGCCTGGGCGTCTATCTCACCTGGAAGCCGCGCATCGGCCGCAGCGATGCCGAGCGCAACTGCATCTCGAATATCCGGCCCAAGGGGCTGCGAGTTGCCGATGCCGCCGCCAAGCTGCTGTGGCTGATCGCTGCGATGCGGCGCATGCGGCTGACCGGCGTGGCGCTGAAGGACGAGCAGCCGACACTCGGTGACGCCGCCCATGAGGCCGGGACTCAGAAGATCTCGATTTCGGTGGTCACGATATAGCCAAGCTGGCCCTGCACCTCCACCTCTGCCCACTGAATCATGCTGTGCCATTCCATGCGCTGCACCAGCACTCGGGCGCCTGAGGGCAGGCGGCCGAGCACGATGCCGGCGCGGTTGGCGGTGCTGTAGAGCGTGGCGCCGCTGGTACGCACCAGGGCGATGCGGCCGCCGAGCGTGGCGGGGTCGGGGCGCGCCACTTCGCGCTGGGCCGGCGCGCCGGCCCTATTGCTGCCGATGTCGGGGCCAAGCCAGGCGACTCCGGCGCCCACCAAGCCCACGCCGAGCAGGCCGAGGCTGAGGAGCAGCCGGCGCAACCGCGCGCCAGCACGGTGCCGATAGACGGCCACCCGCATCGCGGCGTTCTCCACCACCAGCGACTCGCGATCGTGGCGGGCGGTGCGCGCCGCCTCCTCGGCTTGCAGCAGTTCGCGGCGAAGCGTGGCCACTTCCTGCTCCAGGCGCCGCTGCGCCGGGGTGCTGCCGGGGCGAAACCCGGCGTCGGCTCCGGTCAGCACGATCTGCTTGAGGTCGCCGCCCGACAAGCCAAGCCGGCGGGCAAGCTGGCCCACCGCGCGCCCGGCATTGTCGGCCTCGCCATCATCGGAGACGAGCATGGCCATCCGGTTGGCCAGCCGCTCGATGTCCTCGCCGCTCACCTCGGTCAAATTCGGCTCTCCGCCGCGCACCCACGCAGCACCCCATGCTTAGCGCATGATGCGGGCGGGTCCTTAACGCAAGATGCCACCGGGTGGAATTGGCGCTCTCTGCTCAGCCGGTGGCGAGGTCGATCAGGAACGGCCCCTTGCGGGTCATCGACTGGGCGAACAGGTCGTTGAACTGCTCCATCGTGTCGGCGCGCGCCGCCTCCACGCCCATCGAGTTGGCCATCTTAACGAAGTCGATGTCGGGGTTGCCCAGGTCCAACATGTCCAGCGCCGTGCGGCCCGGGTTGGCGCCGACATTGGCCAGTTCGCCCAGCAGGATCTGATACTTCCGGTTGTTGAAGATCACCGTGGTGACATCCAGCTTCTCGCGCGCCTGGGTCCACAGGCCCTGGATGGTGTACATCGCCGAGCCGTCCGCCTGGAGGTTTACCACCCGCCGGTCCGGTGCTGCGACGCCAGCCCCGGTGGCCAGCGGGATGCCGCCGCCAATCGCGCCGCCGGTGACGCTCAGCCAGTCATGCGGCGCCGCACCATGGGTGATGCCGGAGAAGGCGCGGCCGAAGGTCACCGCTTCGTCGCAGATGATCGAATGGTCGGGCAGCAGGGCCACCAGCGACTGGGCGAAGGCCTCGCTGTTGATCGCGCCGCGCGCCGCGTCGGGCTTCGGGCCATGGTCGGGGGCGGCGACGGCCGGCGGGTTGCCCAGTTCCTCGGCCAGTGCCGCCAGGGCCTGTGCCTGGTCGTGCTCGGGACGGGTCATCGCATGCAGCGTGGCGCCGGGGGGCACCGGCGAGCCGGGCTTGTTGGGGTAGGCGAAGAAGATCACCGGCTTGATCGCACCGATCAGGATCACGTTCTCGAACTCGGCCAGCGCCGCCACCGCCTGGTCGACGGGGTACGGGATGCGGTTGATCGGGTGCCGGCCGCGGCCGCGCTCCATGCGCCCGTTGCTGCCCTGGGCCATCATGTTGGCGCCGGTGGCCGCACAGATGCGTGCCGCATCGGCCAGGGCACCTTCGCGCAGGGCGCCGTTGCCCAGCACCAGCAGGGTCTTGCGGCCATCCCGCAGCAACCGCGCCGCCACCTTTACCGCATGGGGGGCGGCGGTGGGTGCCGCCGGAATCGGCAGACGCTTGCCGACCACGCCGCCGGCATCCCAGCAGGTGTCGGATGGCAGGATCAACGTGGCGATCTGCCCCGGCGAGACCTGGGCCATCTGCGCAGCCACCGCGGCGTCGGCGCCGACATTCGCGGCCTTGGTGGCGGTGCGCACCCAGCCGGATACGCCACGCGCGAAGCCTTCGGTATCGGCGGTCAGCGGGGCATCGAGCGGGCGGTGGTAGGTCGCCTGGTCGCCCACGCAGTTCACCATCATGGTGTTGGCACGGCGGCCGTTGTGCAGGTTGGCCATGGCGTTGGCCAGGCCCGGCCCGCAATGCAGCAGCGTTGCGGCAGGCTTGCCGGCAATGCGGGCATAGCCGTCGGCCGCCCCGGTCACCACGCCCTCGAACAGGCCGAGCACGCAGCGCATGCCGGGCACGCGGTCGAGTGCGGCGACGAAGTGCATCTCGCTGGTGCCGGGGTTGGCGAAGCATGTGTCCACACCGCTCGCCAGCAGCGTGTGCACCAGGCTCTCTGCGCCGTTCATCGCCTGCGTTGATTCATCCATGGACGCGTCCCTTTTATCGGCCTCGATTGAGGCGCCGGAGACTGCGCGCGCCATGGGTCAAGCGCAAGCAGGCAGGGGCATTGATTCCGCCGGCAAATCGCCCGACGCTTAACCCTCACGCCCGAGGAGCGCCCATCCACCATGCCCACCGTTCTGTATCCCAAGGACCTGTATAAAGGCGACGGCAGCGTGGAACGCGCCGTCTATGGCCCCGGCGTGACCGTGCGCGTGCGCCACGTGCCGACCCTGGCGGACCTCAACGCGGAGGACTGCGCCGATGTCGAGGGGTTGATGACCTTGGGCGATTGGGTGCGCGCGGAGGACCTGCCAAAGTTCCCGCGCCTGCGCGTGGTGGTGCGCATGGGCGTGGGCTACGACCGGGTGGATCGCGCCGCCTGCGCCGCGCGCGGCATCATGGTGTGCAACGTGCCCGACTACGGCACCATGGAAGTGGCCGAGCACGCGGTGGTGACGGCCATCGCCCTGCGCCGTGGCCTGTTCCTGTACCACGACACCCAGCGGGCCGACCCGCCGGCACCGTGGGCGTTCATGCCCTCGCCCTTGGTACGCCGGTCGGAGGTGCAGACCTTCGGCATCATCGGCATGGGCCGCATCGGCACTGCGGCGGCGCTGCGGGCGAAGGCATTCGGCTTTCGTGTGGTGTTCTACGACCCGTTCAAGCCGAACGGCCACGAGCGCGGCCTCGGCCTGCAGCGGGTGCGCCAGCTCGACGACCTCCTGCGCCAGTCTGACGTGCTGAGCCTGCATGCCCCGTTGACGCCGCAGACCAGGGGCATGCTGGGGCTGCGCGAGCTGTCGCTGCTGCCGGACAATGCCGTGGTGGTGAATACCGCGCGCGGACCGATGATCGACCTCGACGCGCTGACCACCCTGCTGAAATCCGGCAAGATCGCCGGCGCGGGGCTCGATGTGCTGCCGGTGGAACCGCCGGTCGCGCCGGTGCCGGAACTGCTGCGCGCCTACCGCGCCCGCGAGAAATGGCTGGAGGGGCGGCTGGTGATCACGCCGCATTCGGCCTTCCACACGCCGGAATCCTACGATGACATCCGCCGCCTGTCCGCCGAGACCATGGCCGCCGCGCTATCCAACATGCCCCAGAACGTCATCCCGCCAGAGAGCGATTGACGGGTGATCGCCTATAGCCTTGCCGCCTCCGCCTCGGCCCGCATCGCCGTCGTTTCCGCTGCCTTCTGAGGCGCATCGCCCCGCAGGCCGCTTCCCTGGGGGCGATCCCCTTGGGCGGTCACTTCCTGGGCGGCAACGCCCTTGGGCAGCCGAATCGTTGGTTCCGGGCGGGGCGTGTGGAGCGATACGCGATTGCCGCCCGCCGCTTGGGCCGTGCAAAGGGCGGCGTGCGCCATGTTCAGCAGGGCAGGCGCATTGTCGTCCTTACCCAGCGGCAACACGCTGCAGGCGCCGATGCTGGGCATGACCATCTCGCCAGGTGGCACTAGAGCGCATTCGTCCGCAAGGTTCTGGCGCAAACGATCAACGACCCGCTGCACGCCGATCCGGTCGGTGCAGGGCAGCATGACGGCGAACACCGTCTCGTCGATGCGTGCCGCCAAGTCGCCCGGCCGGCGCAGCGCCCCCTCCAGGATACGGGCGACCCGGCGCAGCTTTTCGTCATCCTGGCCCGCAGTTTCAACCGACCCCGCGGCTTCGCCCGAACCCGCCGCCTCGTCGAGTCCTACCAGCACCAGCGCCATCGGCTCCTGCGCGCGTCGCGCCCGGCGGAACTCATCGTCCAGTGCCGCGTCGAAGCGGCGCCGGTTGGCCAGCCCGGTCTGCAGGTCGGAGAGCGCCAGTGTTGCCAGACGCTGCTGCGCCTCGGCCAGTTGCCGCTCCAGCCCCTGCTCGGCACCAGCGTCGCGGCAGGCCAGCACATAGCCGCCATCGGCCATCCGGGTGATTCGGACATCGAGGCAAGCCTCCATGTCGTCGCGACGGCGCGCCATGATGCGACAGGGCGCGCGGGCGGCAATGCCCTGGCGCAGTTCCTCCATCTGGGTGCGGCACGCCTCCCAGCCCGGCTCGGTTGCGAGGTCGGCATCGATCAGCTCGGTCGGTCGATAGCCGAGCAACGAATGGGTGGCCGGCGAGGCATAGAGGATGCGCAGGCCGGAATCGAGCCGTAGGACCATCTCGCGGGAGACCTCGGCCACCACGGCCAGGTCCGCGTGCTGGCGGAGCCAAGGCGCGGCAGGGCGCAGGGATTCCAGCGCCTCGTCGGCGGACAATGCGCGGCCTGGACGGCGCGCAAGCAACGCCAGGGTCGGGCGAACCACCACGCGGTCAGCGAGCAGCCACGAGGCCAGAACGCCGATGGCGGCAACCACCAAGGCGATCATCCAACGCTCGTGCCGCGATGCATCGGCCTGCGCCAACAGGGCATCATAGGGCACGCCGATGACCAGGGCAGCGCGCCCGGCGATGCGGCCCGCCAGATAGTGTGCCGGCACTTCCAGCATCGGCAGCGTACCTGCCGTGTCGTCGGGCAGTGCCGCAGTGCCATCGCCGGCCAGTTCGGCATAGCCATACAAGCGCTGGCCACCGGCGGCATCGCGCAGCAGCACCACGCCGCCGGCCGCGTTCGCCCGCATCGCCGCCAGCAGGCGCGGTGCGTCGACATGGTCGCCGCCCTGCATTCCGCCGGCCAGTTGCATCGCCAGCAGCGTCCCGTCGTCGGGATCGATCAGCATCCGTGTCACATGCTCGCGGCGCAGCGGCAGCGTCAGTTCCGGCAAATGCGATGGCGCCAGCACAAGGGCCAGCACGGCAAACGGCGACCCGCCACCGCTGCCCGTCACCGCCCGCGCCATGACCAACCCGGCCCGGGCATCCCCGGCCAGCACCGTGGCCGGCCAGGCGGCCATCGCGGCCCTGACATGGGCAGCACCGACTTCGACAGCCGCCCCCTCGACACCGGTGCTGCACGCAGGTCTGGCATCCGCTCCGTGCACCGCAACACCCGTGACATCGCCGGCACCACGCCCAAGCACGGCTTGCGCGGCGGCGCATAACATCGCGGGCCCGCCTGGCGGAGGTTTGGTATCGGCTAACACATGCAGCAAGGTCGCCACCTGGGCCAGGGTCTGTGCCTCCTGCGCCGCCGCCTGGCGGGCCGCATCGTGGAGCTCGGCCTGCAGCCAATCGAGCCGGGCGTGCCGGGTCACCTCGGCGGACACGATGACATAGGCAAGCAATGGAACGATGCCGGCCAGCAACACGAGGAGGAGACGCGAGCGGACGCGCCTGGCGCTGCCGACTTCACGGAACTGTGCCGGGAGGGCCTGGGACAGGGCAATCTGGGACGGCACGGGTAGGCTCCTTCGCGGCGGCGGGCGAAGGGCAGGCTAAGGATCAAACCTCAACCAATTGTTGCCATCAGCCGGGCAATCGTCGCGGCGAGGCATGGCGGAATGGCTATTGGCAGCCGGCGCGGGCGACGCAGCCCCGGCTCAGCGAAGCTGCGGGTTGTCGAATTGCGGATTGCGCCGCCGGTGCAGCGCCTCGGCAAGCGCCTCGGCCAACTGGCGCTTTGCCGCCTCGCCCAGTTCACGGCCGACCTCCTCGGTAGCCTGACGGGTTTGCAGCAGTAGCGCCGGCACCCGCCCCGGCCGCTCCAACAGGCGAACCGACATCCAGTCCGCCGGGAGGGCCCGCGTGCGAACCGTGCCGCGCGGCGAGGTGCGCACTATATGCAGACCCTGCTCGGAGAGCAGCAGCATCTCGCTGGCCCGCGCGGCGCGCATGTGCAAGCGGAACAGGACCCCCGCCAGCACCAGTTCGGCCCCGGCGAATACGCCCACCGGCCAGGCGCCAACAGCCACGAATACCGCCGAAGTGGCCCCGCAGGAAACCAGAAGCGCCGCCTGCAGCACCTGCATGCCGCGCAATGACAGGCTGCGGTGCGGCACGATCACCGCTTCGAACAAGACAGGCGATGCGCCGGGCGGAGTGGCCGCCATCCCGATCCTCCTTCCGCCCCCATGCTGCGGGGGCCACTCCGAGGGAGCCGCCGGCTTGTGCGACCCGTCCCGGAACGCGACAGTTCAGGAATGACGAAGACCGACGCCACCCGCAAGTCGCCATCAAAGCCGCTCAAGGCGCCGCCCAGAACGCGGCCGATGCCGCGCGCCGATGTGGAGCCCTTCATCCACGCCCTCGCCGCCGCCCACCCGAACCCGCGCAGCGAACTCGACTATACCAGCCCTTTCACCCTGCTGGTGGCCGTGGTTCTGTCGGCACAGGCAACCGACGCCTCGGTGAACCGCGCCACGGCGGGTTTGTTCCGTGACGCACCCACGCCGGCGGCGATGGTCAATCTGGGAGTAGATGGTGTGGCTGCGCATATCCGCACCATCGGCTTATGGCAGGGCAAGGCGAAAAATGTGGTGGAGCTCTCACGCCGACTCCTCGCCGAGCATGGCGGCGCGGTGCCGCACGACCGCGCCGCCCTGGAGGCGCTGCCCGGCGTGGGCCGAAAGACCGCCAACGTGGTGCTGAACGTTGCCTTCGGCGAGGCCACCATGGCCGTGGACACCCATATCTTCCGCCTCGGCAACCGCACCGGGCTGGCGCCCGGCAAGACCGAGCGGGCGGTGGAGGACGCGCTTGTCCGACGCATCCCTTCCACGCTGCTGCGCGATTCCCATCATTGGCTGATCCTGCACGGCCGCTACGTCTGCAAGGCGCGCCGGCCGGAATGCTGGCGCTGCGTGGCGGCGCCGTGGTGCCGCTACACCGCCAAGACCCCAGCGCCTGCACCCCACGCCCCAGCGGGCTGAGCGCCGGGACGCCGGCACCCGCATCTCGGGGCTCAGCCCCCCAGCCAAGCCGTCGCACGGAATTGCGACGAGGACCGGCAAAGCTGAAACCTACGTTGCTGAACCTCCGAATTTTGTGACTCCTGCCCAGCCGTGGCCCGACACAAAGGCCCGACGCGCCCATGATCAACCTTTATTTAAGCTCGTCACGGCACTCTGCTCGCGGGCCGCACAAAACGCGGCCAGGAAGGCGGACTGATGGCGGCGAAACAGGGTGGCAAGGGCCGCGGCGGCACCGTGGTGATCAAGCGCGAAGAGGTGGTCGAGGGCGGGCACCATGGCGGCGCGTGGAAGGTCGCCTATGCTGATTTCGTCACGGCTATGATGGCATTCTTCCTGCTGATGTGGCTGCTGAATGCCACCACGGAGGAGCAGCGCCGCGGCCTTGCCGACTACTTCACGCCGACGAACGTGCTGAGCCAGGGGTCTTCGGGCAACGGGCGCATCTTCGGCGGGCGTACTCCATTCGAGCGCGGCGAGTTGGTCAGCGATCGCGGCGCCATGAGTGTCGTGGACGGCCAGGCTGAGCAGTCCAACGACAATGACGACCCCGAATACGACCGCGCCCCCAACGCCCGCACAAGCGGCGCCGCGGATGTTCAGCAGCGGCCGGAAGGCAATCAACCCGACCCCGGCGGCGGACAGGGCCGGCTGGCCACCGATCAGGCTGGAAGGCAGGCGGCCGGCGGTGGCACGGCTGCTTTGCAGGCACTCACGCCCGCCCAGGCGTTGGGCCAGGCGCAGCGCCTAGCCAACGCCGGCACGGGGGACAATACGCCGCCCGGCACGGGCACCCGCTCCATCGACGACGCGGCGCTGCGTGCAGAGGTGGCGCGGCGCGAGCGCGAGTCGTTCGAGCAGGCAGCCGAGCAAATCCGCGAGGCGGTGCGCAATGACCCGGAACTGCGCCAGCTCGCCGCCCAACTCGCCATCGACCAGACCCCCGAGGGATTGCGCATCCAGATGCTGGACGAAGACCGCGTACCCATGTTCGCCACCGGCTCGGCGGCGCTGCACGACCGCGCCCGCGCCCTACTGCTCAAGATTGCCCCGGTGATCGCCCGCCTGCCAGGCAAGCTGTCGATCTCCGGCCATACCGACGCATCCCCCTTCCGCGGCAACGATCGCAGCAACTGGGAGCTGTCGAGCGAACGGGCGAATGCCACCCGCCGGCTCCTGGTCGAGAATGGCGTGGACGAGGCCCGGCTTAGCAGCGTGACCGGTAATGCGGACCGCGACCCGCTGCTGCCGGCCGATCCTTTCGCCGCGGCCAACCGGCGCATCGCCATCACCGTGCTGCGCGCGGTGCAGGCTACGCCATGAACGGCGGCGCGACGACAACGCACCGCATTTGGGGCAAGGCTGCGGCATGCTGGTAATCGGCGGATTTGTCTTCCTGCTGTTCTGCGTTTTCGGAAGCTACCTTGTCCACGGTGGCAAGTTTGGCACCATCATGGGTGCGCTGCCGTTCGAGGTGTGGTCGATCGGCGGTGCGGCAATTGGCACCTTCCTGATGTCCAACAGCATGCACGACGTGAAACACACCTTGCACGGCTTCAGCAAGATCATGAAGGGTGCGGTCTACAAGAAGGCCGACTACATCGATTTGCTGAGCCTGCTGTATTTCTTCATCCGCCTTGCAAGCACCAAGGGTGCCATGGCGTTGGAGGCTCATATTGAGAAGCCGGAAGACAGCGCCGCCTTCCAGAAGTTCCCCAAGATCCTGAAGAACCATCATGCCTGCGCCATGGTCTGCGACTACCTGCGCATGGTGGGCATGAACGCCGACGACCCGAACCAGATCGAGGACATAATGGCGCGGGAAATCAAGAAGACTTTGCACGAGGAACTGCACGGCGCGCATGCCCTGCAGAATATCGCCGACGCGCTGCCGGCGCTCGGCATTGTCGCGGCGGTGCTGGGCGTGATCAAGACGATGTCGTCGATCAACGAACCGCCCGCCGTGCTTGGCGGCATGATCGGCGGCGCGCTCGTCGGCACGTTCATGGGCGTGCTGATGGCCTATGGCATGGTGGGCCCTTGCGCCAGCCGCCTTAAGGGCGTGGTCGAGGAGGAGGCGAAGTTCTTCGAGGTGATCCGCGCCGTGCTGGTCGCCCACCTGCACGGCAACGCGCCGCAGGTCAGCGTCGAGACCGGTCGGAAGATGGCCCCGAACCAGCATATGCCGAGCTTTCAGGAACTTGAGGCGGCAGTGCAAAACCTGCAGATCGCATAGGCCCTCCGATCGTTCAGGGCGCGCGCCCGGGGTCGGCGGCGTCAGGCGCCGCCGACCGAAGCACCCGCGGCGATACGCAACACCATCGCCCGGGCGTCGCGCACCAGTTCCGCACCGCTGTTGGGGCGGGCGAGGAAATCAGCCCACGAATACAAGTCGGCCAGCGCTGCCATCCGCCGCCAGCCCTCGGGCAGCCGGCCGCCTCCAGCGCGATACCCTCGCACCACTCCTTCATCAAAGCCCGCCATCGTACCGGCTGGCGGGCGCAGCAGATTGGCCAGATCAAACGCCGGGCCGCCGACAAAGGCAAACTCCCAGTCGAGCACCGCCGTCAACTGCCATTCCTCGCCTGCACGGGCCACAAGGATGTTGGATGGGTTGAAGTCCGCGTGGGTCAGGCATGGCTGCACGAACCAGGGATCGTCGAGCAGGTGCCCGTCGCGCGCCACCATTGCCAGCACCGCCCCGGCGGCCGCCGCACCCAATCGGGAGGCCCCTGGCTCCCGCCCCAGGCAGGTGCGCAGCCAAGTCTCCAGCCCCGCCGCACCCGCCGGACCGTGCTGCGCGACAGCCAGACTGGCATCGAAGAATCCCTGGTTGGCGAAGGTGACGTCATGGATTCTTGCGAGCGACCGCCCTGCCGCCTCGCCCAGGGCCGCGGCAGCCTGCGGCGCTGAGGCCAGCGCCCGGTCCAACCGCTGCCCCTCCATCCATCGCAACAGGGCGCAGGGCAGGCCGAACACCGGGTCGGCCGGCACGAAGCCGAGCACACGCGGCACCGGCAGGCCGACGGAAAGCCGGCGCAGTAGCGCCACCTCGCGGTCGGCAGCCGCGGGGTCGCGCTGCCAGAAGCGCAGCAGCGCCATGCGCGGCACTGCCTGCCCCGGATCCGCCTGCTGCAGCACCACCCGCAGATTCGTGTTTGCCAGACCACCTGACGCAGGCACAGCCCGCGCCACCATGGCGGCCGGCATGAGCAGCGCGACAATGCGGCCCAACTCGGCCTGTGTCGGCGCCAGTGCCGCATCGCTCCTGCGCCACCCTTCGCGCAACTGCCGACTCCACTAGTGGTCCGACTCTGACGGATAGTGCCGTCAGAGTCGGACCACTATCTTGATTTTATGGTGCAGTCCAACGCTTCGATAACAAGCGTTTGGATCGCACTGCTAGATTTCGTGCCTGACCAATCCGGTGCACATCAGAGTGCCTGGCGCCCGTATGAAGCGCCATTGGTATTGCCGCCCCTTCGCTGCCATGCTTGCGGTCCCACTGGCACAGCGCAGCAAAAGCATCGCGGACGACACATTTATTTATAAAATGATACTAAAATGCCCGCGTTCATGACCAGATGACAACCGCTTATTCGGGGTGCCATTATGGAACACCCATAGGGCCTCGGCGTTCAGCAGGTGCGATGCGCGAGGGCCGTGCATCGGGATGCTGGCCATGATGAGAGGAAATCTTGCAAAAGCCTGATCCTCCGCTGACCATCGCCGATATCGCGGAAATCACCGGGCGCCGCCAGCGCCAGCCGGAGGCTGTCCGAACCCGCGCCCGGCAGCGCGTCGCACGACGCTGGGCCATTACCGTTGCCACAGTAAGCGCTGTCGCAGTTGTCGTCGTGTGGCTGCTGATGCCGTGACGGCAGGACTGGACGACACACCTCGGATACAGGCCGAAGCGCAGCCGTCCTGACGGTGGCTCCGAGTTCTGGCGACGCCGGACATGCTATCTGGAGCGGCTCCCTTCCGCCCGATCCTCAATCGAATCACCTGCGCGACGACTGCATCGGCCCCGGCCGGCGCGGGTCCTGCTGCGCCGTCGTTCCGCCGCATGGCGGTGCCGGCTTGACCGCGCCTGCGAGCCTCGTAGATGCTGCCGCCAACGCAGCCAAGAACGCGGGTGCAGGGAGCGCCGCGCCACTGCAAGGGGATCACCCCGGTATCGCAATGCGGCCCCATCCACGCAACTTCACCCAGCCCCCGGCACGCGGCGCACCGCCCGCCCCAGGAGAGACGTCGATGATCCTTGACCCCGATGCGCAACGCGTACTCGAGATGATAAAGGCCGCCGGCCGGCCGCCCTTCAACACGCTGACCCCGGACGAGGCGCGGGGCTTCTTCGCCGCCGGGCGCACCGTGCTGCAGCCCGACTCGCCGGAAGTGGCCGAGATGCGCAACCTGCAAGCCCCCGGCCCCAACGGGCCGATCAGCTTGCGCCTTTACCGCGGCATGGGCCTTGCCACGGGCGAAGCAGTGCCGGTGCTGATCTTCTATCATGGCGGTGGCTGGGTGCTGGGTGACCTGGAGAGCCACGACCAGGTTTGCCGGGCGCTGGCCAACGCCGCCAGCTGTTGCGTCGTCGCCGTGGACTACCGCCTCGCCCCGGAACTGAAGTTCCCCGGTGCCATTTCCGACTCCGCGGCAGCCACACGCTGGATCCTGACGAATGCCGCCGAGCTGGCCATCGATCCGGCTCGCGCCGCGGTGGGCGGCGACAGCGCCGGCGGCAACATCGCGGCGGTCATGGCCCTGATGGCACGCGATGCCTACCTGCCCGCCATCGCATTCCAGTTGCTCATCTACCCGGTCACCGACCTGGGCATGGGCCACGAGAGCTACCAGCGGGTCACCGAGGGCTATCCGCTTGTGGCCTCCACCATGCGCTGGTTCATCGATCACTACCTCGCCAGCACCGCGGACGTGACCGACTGGCGCGCCTCGCCGCTGCGCGCGGCCAGTCTTGCCGGCACGGCACCGGCCCTGGTGCTCACCTGCGCCCACGACCCGCTCTGCGATGAGGGGGTGGACTACGCCAGGCGCCTGGACCGTGACGGCGTGGCGGTGACCCACCTGCACTTCAACGATCAGATGCACGGCTTCCTGACGATGGGCCGCATCATCCGCGCCTCGGGCACCGCGATCGACATCATGGCGGCCAGCCTGCGCCGCGCCTGGGCACCGGCCTGACCGCGGCACCGCGCATGCACCGCTCCAACAACACCGAAACGGGGGAAACGATGGCCGGAATCCTGGCTGGCAAAAGTGCATTGGTGACGGGCGGCGCCTCGGGGATCGGGCGCGCCACCGCGCTGGCCATGGCCCGCGAAGGCGCGCGCGTGGCGGTCTCGGACCTGACCGAGGAGAGTGCGGCGGCCACCGTGGCGCTGATCAACACAGCCGGCGGGCAGGCCATCGCCATCGGCGCCAATGTCGCGGTGGAAGCGCATATCGCAGCCATGGTGGCGCGTGCCGTGGCCGCATTCGGGCGGCTGGATTGCGCCTTCAACAACGCCGGAATCTCGCCGCGAAACGTCGGCCCGGGCGGGCAGCGCACGCACGAGATGAACCGGCAATCGTTCGACGACATGCTGGCCGTGAACCTCACCGGCGTGTTCCTGTGCATGAAGTACGAGCTTGCGCAAATGCTGCAGCAGGGCGGCGGATCGATCGTCAACACCGCCTCCATCGCCGGGTTGATCGGCCTGCCCGCCGCCGCCAACTACGTCGCCGCCAAGCATGGCGTGGTCGGCCTCACCAAGACCGCGGCCATGGAATACGCGCAGGACAACATCCGCGTGAACTGCGTGAACCCCGGCTACATCAAGACGCCGATGACCGACCCCACCATGGCCGAGCGCCACGACGCGCTGATGGCCAAGGTGCCGATGGGCCGGCTGGGCACCGCCGAGGAAATCGCCGAGGCGGTGGTGTGGATGCTGTCCGACCGCGCCTCGTTCATGACCGGCGCGAGCCACGTCATCGACGGCGGCTACACCGCGGCATAGGGGCGCACGATGACAGGAATTCTGAACGGCAAGGTCGGCCTGGTCACCGGCGGCGCCTCCGGCATTGGCCGAGCAACGGCGGTGGCGATGGCCCGCGAAGGGGCGCGGGTGGCGGTGGCAGACCGCAGCGAGGAGAGTGCGGCCGGCACCGTCGCCCTGATCAACGCCGCCGGCGGCCAAGCCATCGCGATCGGCGGCGATGTAACGCAGGAGGCCGACGTGGCGGCGATGGTCGCGCGGACCACCGCAGCCTTCGGGCGGCTGGACTGCGCCTTCAACAACGCCGGCATCGGCGGCGGCGCGGTCGGACCGGGCGGCCAGCGCACCCACGAACTGAGCCAGGCGTCGTTTGATGCGATGCTGGCGATCAACCTCACGGGCGTCTTCCTGTGCATGAAGCACGAGATCGCGCAGATGCTGCAGCAGGGCGACGGCGCCATCGTGAACACCGCCTCGGTCGCCGGGCTGGTGGGGCTGGCCACCTCGGCGCATTACGTGGCCGCCAAGCACGGCGTGGTCGGGCTAACCAAGACCGCAGCGATCGAGTATGCGCCAGACGGCATCCGGGTGAACTGCGTCAACCCCGGCTATGTCACCACACCGATGACCGCCCGCGCCGTGGAGACGCGGCTCGACGCAATGATGGCCAAGGTGCCGATGGGGCGCATGGGCACACCGGAGGAAATCGCCGAGGCCGTGGTGTGGATGCTGTCCGACCGCGCCTCGTTCATGACCGGCGCCAGCCACGTGATGGACGGCGGTTTCGTCGCGGCCTGAACCCATGCCGCCCGGGACGGGGTTCCCGGGCGGCTGTTGGGTAGGGACCCTGGACCGGCACCTGGACCGGCACCTGGACCGGCACCTGGACCGGCACCTGCGCACTGATGATGTCCCCAGCGCCAGCGGCAAGAGCATTACACCCACAGCACCCGTCACCACGACCGGCCGCCGGCAGCACGGCCGCAGCGGCGTTGAACAGCACCAGCGCGCGGTGGAAACGGGTGGCGGCGCGTTCGGAAGTCGGACCTTGCGCTGCGGCGCTCACCGCCCGACGTTCCGGGGATGCGCACGCAGGCCAGCCACAGGAGCATCCTCCACGGAATCCCCCCAGATGCCAGGCGTCCGCGGGCGGTCTGGTCGAAGCTAATCCAGTGTGAAGCCGGCCCGGCTCCTTGTCCGAACGCGACCGTAATGGAACGATCTGTCGTACAAGTGCGGATTGCATTCCCGTCGTGAACCAGCCGCGATCCCTCACGGCCAGCGCCACGGTCGTACGCGGCACGCTGTGGAACATCGCCGGGCGCGTGTTGCCGCTGCTGGTGGCGCTGGCCGCGACGCCGCTGCTGGTGGCCAGCCTGGGCCTGGCGCGCTGGGGCATCTTCGCGCTGGCGCTGAGCCTGGTGGGCATGTTCGGCATCTTCGATCTGGGAATCGGCCGCGCGCTGACCCGCATGGTGGCCGACCGGCTTGGGGCGGAACGGCTTGATGGCGATGCTGCCGATGCCGCAGCCGAAGATGCCGCCGCGCGGGATGCAGCGGGGGCTGTGCTCACCGGCCTTGCGCTGCTCGCCGGCCTCGGCGTCGTCGCGGGGTTGGCAAGTGCCGCGGGCGCCTGGGCCTATACTGGCGTGCTCGACCTGCCAGGGCCATTGCGGTACGAGGTGCTGTGGGCGCTGCTGGTGTTGAGCGCCGCAGCCCCGCTCGTGCTGGTGAACGCGGCCCTGTGGGGCGTGCTGGCCGCCCACCAGCGTTTCGCCGGCGCCAACCTGGTCAACCTGCCGATCCTGGCGCTGTACTACCTGGGCCCGCTGGCGGCGCTGCAGGCCTGGGACAGCCTGGTGGCGGCCACCGCCGTGCTGGTGGCATGCCGGGCGGCGATGACGATCGCCTACTGGCGGCTGTGCCTGCACGCCCTGCCGGCGCTGCGCCATGCCCGGGCCGACCGCTCGGCAGCGGGGGCGTTGCTGCGCCAGGGTGCATGGATCACTGTTGCCAACGTGCTGTGGCCGATCACCCAGCACCTCGACCGCTTCATCATCGCCGCCCGCCTCTCCGCCGAGGCCGCGGCCCATTACGCCACCCCCTTCGACCTGGTGATCCGCATCGCCGTGCTTGGCCAGGCGCTGCTGGCCAGCGCCTTCCCCGCCCTCGCCACTGCCCTGGCCAGCGATGCGGACGCGGGGCCAGGCGCCGCCGGAAGGCTGTTCCGCCATTCGGTACTGGGCATCGCCGCCATGGTGTTGCCGCCCTGCCTCGCCTCCATCCTGTTCGCCGACCTGCTGCTGGCGGCGTGGCTCGGGCCCGCCTTCGCCCACGAAGCAGCGCCTGCCATGCGCTGGCTCGCCGCCGGCGTGGTGCTCTTCGCGCTGGACGGCGTGGTCGCGTCGCTGATCGACGGCGCCGGGCGATCGGCGCGCAATGCCTTGCTGGCAGCCGGCGAACTGGTGCTTTACCTGCCGGTGCTCCTGATCGTGCTGGATGATTTCGGCATCGCGGGCGCTGCCATCGTCTGGACCGCGCGCGCCCTGGCGACCGCCGCGCTGCGCACCCGCCTGGCGATCGGCGTGTACCCGGCCCTGGCGCCGGAGGTCCGGGCCCTGGCCCCCGCGCTGGCTGCCGGCCTGCTGGGGCTCGCCACGGCACTCGCCATGGCACCACTATCCCCTTGGCTGCGGCTGGCCGGCGCAGTGCTGCTGCCATTGCCGGCGGCCTGGCTGGCATGGCGGCACGGCCTCACCCATGGTGAGCGGCGTGCCGTGATGGCAAGACTGGTCCGTCGCCTGCGCCTGCGCTAAGCGGATCGCCATGGAAAATGTGATCTGGCTCCAGGTAGTGATCCTCGGCATTCTGGAGGGGCTGACCGAGTTCATCCCCGTCTCATCCACCGGGCATCTCATCCTGATGCAGACAGCACTCGGATTCGAAGGCCCACCCGGCCAGGTATTCGAGGTCGCCATCCAGATCGGCGCGATCATGGCCGTGGTGGTGCTTTATTTCCGCAAGCTGCTGGACGTGCTGCTGGGCCTGCCGCGCGACCCGGCGGCCCGGCATTTCGCGATGGCGATCCTGCTGGCATTCCTGCCCGCCGCGATCGTCGGCGTGTTGGCGCATGGCTTCATCAAGGCGGTGCTGTTCTCGCCCTGGGTGGTAGCGGTCAGCCTGATCGCCGGCGGCATCGCCATCCTGGTGATCGAGCGGATGCGCCCGGTCGCCGCCTATCATTCGGTGGAACGCCTGCCGCTCCTGCGGGCCCTGGCCATCGGCGGGATGCAGTGCCTGGCGATGATCCCCGGTGTGTCGCGCTCCGGGGCGACCATCATGGGTGCGCTGCTGCTGGGCGTGGACCGGCGAACGGCGGCGGAATTCTCGTTCTTCCTGGCCATCCCGACGATGTTCGGGGCGACCGTGTACGACCTCTACAAGAACCGCGACGTGCTGGACTTCGGCGATGCGGCGATCATCGGCCTCGGCCTTGCGGTTGCATTCCTCGCCGCGCTGCTGGTGGTGCGCGCGGTGGTGGGCTTCGTTGCGCGCCACGGCTTCGCACCCTTCGCGTGGTACCGCATCGCGCTGGGGTGCGTGTCGCTGGTCGTGCTCACCTTCGTCTGACGCCATGCGCCTCGGCGCGCTCGTCTTCGCCGCGGGCGGCGCGATCGCCATGGGCCTGCTCGCCCAGCAATGGAGCGAGCGCCGGCGGCTGCTGCGCCGCAACTGACCGTCAGGCCAGTGCCACCGAGAGGTCACGCACCAGCGCCGCCGTCACCTGCGGCCAGCGGTCGGCCGGCTGGTCGGCTGCCGCGTCGTCTGGCGCCGTGGGGCTGACGGCAAGCAACCCCACCAAGGCGTCGGCCAGCGCCACGGCCGTCGGCTCGCACAACCGCGCCAGCGTCGCGCCGGCAAGCTGCTCGGTGATGCCGCCCACCCGCGTCGCCACCACCCAGCGCCGCGCCGCGATCGCCGCCGCCGCCACGCCGCTTTGGCTCGCCTCGCGATACGGCAGCACCAGCGCGTCCGACCAAGCCAGGATCGCACCCACCTCGCCCTCCGGCACCCAGCGGTTCTCGACGCTGACGCCGGGCAGGCGGCGCAACTGGTCCAGCACCGACGATTCGGGGCCGCTGCCAACCACCCGCAACTCCATGTCCGCCCGCGGCCCCAGCAGCCCCATCGCCTCGGCAAGCAGGTCCAGCCCCTTGTATGGCAGCAGCCGGCCGAAGCAGAGCAGCCGCAGCTTCCCGCCATGGGCGCGCGGCGGCGGCGGCGGCGGGCCGAACGACAGGGGTGGCAGTTCGGTGAGGATCAGGCGCCGACCGTCGGCCAGCCGCTGCCCCCGCAGCCGGTCGGCGACATGGCGGCTGAGCGCCACCACCGCATCCGCCCGCGAAACCAGGCGCCGCTGCAGCACCATCTGCAGGGCGTAGAGGTCGCCGGGATGCAGGTCGGCGTCGTGCACCACCACGGCGAAGGGAATCCGGGCCCGCCGCAGCGCCGCGGCCATCAGCAGGTCGAGCGGCGCGGGCATGGCACAGATGGCGGCATCAGCCCGCAGCCCCGCCAGCCGATCGGCAAGGCCGCGTACCTGGAAGGGCAGGCGCGGCAGGCGGGCCAGCAGGTCGCCCATGCCGTCATATGTGTCCACCGGCAGGTCGCACGCCGGTGCAGCAGGCCCCGCCATGATCTCCGACTGGCGCGACAGCGACAGCAACGGCTCCACGCCCGCCACCCCACGCAACCCATCGGCCAGTTCCACGGCATAGCGCGGCCCGGCGCCGCGCCGCCCCCATTGCCAGACCAGCAGCCTCATGTAGCCCCCAACGCGGCGACCGCAGCCTGCAGCGACGCGGGGCCGAGCATCGCCCGGGCATAGGCCTGGCCACGCAGGCCGAGGTCCCGGCGCGCGGCGGGGTCATCGGCCAGGCGCACCAGGGCGGCGGCGGCGGCACCAACATCCGGCTCGGCCCAGACCGCGCCCGGCACCTCCAACACGCCGCGCGGATCATGCGCGGGAACCAGCCGGTAGGGCACCAGAATCGCGCTGTCTTCACTCATGAAATCCATGTTGCCCGACCATCCCGTCGCCACCACCGGGCGGGCCAGCAACATCGCCTCCGCCGGCACCAGGCCGAAGCCCTCGCTGCGGTGCAGCGACAGCACGATATCCGCACAAGCTGTCAGCGCATGCGACTCGCCTTGCGCCAAGGTGCGGGTCTCGATGCGGATGTTGCCAGCCCCGGCGACAGCCTCGCGCAGGGCGGCGAAATCGGCGGGGAAATGCCCGGGATGGCCAACCTTCAGCACCAGGAGGCGGTCCTCGCGCGCCCCGAAGGCCTGGCGGAAGGCAGCGATGGCAGCCAGCGGGTTCTTGCGCACGAAGCTGGAGGCGAGGTTGAACGACACCAGCACCACCACCGCGCCGGCCGGCAGCCCAAAGGCCGCCCGGTCCAGCGCGGAAGGAACCGGCGGAGCGATTGCCAGGGGATAGCTAACCGTGCGCAGCGCGATCCGTCCTTTCTGTGGCGACAAGGCGGCCTGCGCCAGCCAGGCGGTCATCGCCGTGGCGGTGAAACGGCTGGTCACCCAAACCTCATGCACGAAGCGCAGCCCCACTCGCCAAGTCTCCGGCACCACCGGAAGTTCCCAGTTCCACATGCCGACCACGTGCCGACCGCGCAACAGCCGACGTGGCACGCGCAGCAGGGCCAATGGCAGCGAGGGTGGATTGACATGCAGCAGCAATGGTACGCCTGCGGGAATGTCCACGTCATCCCGCCGGGGCGCATCCACGTCCAGCGTCCAGGTCATGACGCCCATGCCGGCGAGGGCGTCGCGCACCAGGCGAACGCCCATTCCCAGGCCGGAGGGTCGCGAGAACTCCCCCAGCAGCACCATGCCCGGGCGCACCGGGGGTGGCGGCCGGTCCGGGCGAGGCGCCAGCAGCGCGGTGCCATGGCGCAGTAGCGCGCGGCGTGGGCCAGCCGGCAACACCCGCCAGGCACGATGCAGCAGCGACGGCGTGTCATGGACCATTCCGGCTAACAGGCTGCCGTGATGCCCCGGATCCGACAAGCGCCAGGTTTCAAACGGCCGCCATGTTGTTCAGATGGCAGGCGCTGCGGTGCCCGGCCGCCACATCCACCAGCGCCGGCGCCTGCTCGCGGCACACCTGCATGGCATGCGGGCAGCGCGGGTGGAAATGGCAGCCGCTCGGCGGATTGATCGGCGACGGGATCTCGCCCTTGATGGCGGTGAACTGCCGCTTGCGCGTGTCGATGCGCGGCACTTCGGCCAGCAGCGCCTGGGTGTAGGGATGGTTCGGGCGGTCGAATATATCCTCCGCCGAAGCCTCCTCCACGATGCGGCCCAAATACATGATCGCCACCCGGTCCGACAGGTGCTCGACCACGCCGAGGTCGTGGCTGATGAACAGGTAGGTCAGGTTGAGGTCGCTGCGCAAATCCATGAACAGGTTGAGGATCTGCGCCTGGATCGACACGTCCAGCGCTGCCACCGCCTCGTCGCACACCAGGAATTCCGGCTGCACCGCGAGCGCGCGCGCAATGCCGATGCGCTGGCGCTGGCCGCCGGAGAACTGGTGCGGGTAGCGCCGCTTGTATGCGGGGTCGAGCCCGGCGCGGCGGAACTGCGCGTCCACATAGGCGTCGAAGCCTTCCGGCCCGATCAGCCCATGCACGCGCGGCGCCTCGCCGACGATGTCGTCCACCCGCATGCGCGGATTGAGGCTGGCGTAGGGGTCCTGGAAGATCATCTGGACCTTCAGCGTTGCCTGACGCTTCTCTTCGTCGGAAAGAGTGCCGATATCGCGCCCCTCGAACAACACCGTGCCGTCGGAGGGCGGCATGATGCCGGCCACCATGCGCCCCAGCGTGGACTTGCCGCAGCCGGACTCGCCCACCAGCCCCACCACTTCGCCGCGGCGGATGGTGAGGTCCACGTTATCGACGGCGCGCACCATCGTCTCGGGCACCGGATGGCCGACGGCCCGGCGCAGCCCCTGGGCCATGCGGGCGGCGACATCAAGCGTCTTGCCGAAGCGCTTGGAGATGCCGCGCAATTCGATGACCGGCGCGGTGCCGGCGGATTGTGGCGGCGCAGGCGCGGCGCTCATGCCACCATCTCCAGTTGCGGATGGAAGCAGCGCAGGGTGCGGCCCTCCACCGGGTGGGTGTTCTGCGGGTCCTGCTCGCACACCGCATCGGCGCGCGGGCAACGGCTGCGAAAGGCGCAGCCCACCGGCAGATTCAGCAGCGACGGCGTCATGCCCGGGATCTGGCGCAGCTTGCTGCCACGCGCGTTGCGGCTGGGCACGCTGCCGATCAGGCCGTGGGTGTAGGGATGCAACGGCCGGTCCAGCACCTCGGCCACGGTGCCTGTCTCGACGATGCGCCCGGCATACATCACCGCGATATCGTCAGCCAAACCCGCGATCACCGATAGGTCATGGGTGATCCAGATCAGCGCGGTGCCGACCTCGCGCGCCAGCTTCTGCACCTCGGCCAGGATCTGCGCCTGGATGGTCACGTCCAGCGCCGTGGTCGGTTCGTCGGCGATGATCAGGTCCGGCCGGTGCAAAAGGGCGATGGCGATCGCCACACGCTGACGCATGCCGCCGGAGAACTGGTGCGGATAGGAGGTCAGCCGCTCCTCGGGGCTGGGGATACCCACCATGCCCAGTGCATCGCGCGAACGTTGCCGCGCCGTCTCCCGCGAGACGTTGTCATGCGCCAGCACCGTCTCGATCATCTGCGTGTCGATGCGCAGGACCGGGTTCAGCGTCATCATCGGGTCCTGGAAGATCATGGCGATGCGGTTGCCGCGCAGGTCGCGCAGTTCGCCTTCGTCGAGCTTCGTCAGGTCCCGCCCCTGGAACAGGATCTTGCCCGCGGTGATCCGCCCGGGCGGATCGACCAGCCCGATCACCGAAAACCCGGTGACCGACTTGCCGGAGCCGGATTCACCCACCAGCCCCAGCACCTTGCCGCGCGGCACCTGGAACGAGATATCGTCGACCGCCTTCACCACGCCGTTGCGCGTGAAGAAATGCGTGGAGAGGCCCTGCACGTCCAGGGTGATGTCGCTCATGGTCCGCGCCCTACTTCTTCAGCCGCGGATTGAGCACGTCACGCAGATGATCGCCCACCAGGTTGATCGCCACGATCGTCACCAGCAGCGCGATGCCCGGGTAGAAGCTGATCCAGTATTTGCCGGACAGCATGTACTGATAGCCGTTGGCGATCAGCAGCCCCAGCGACGGCTCGGTGATCGGCACGCCCAGGCCGAGGAACGACAAGGTTGCCTCCAGCGTGATCGACCGCGCCACCAGGATGGTGCCGATGACGATCAGCGGTGGCATGCAATTGGGCAGCAGGTGGATGAACAGCAGCCGCCAGCGCGGCAAGGCGAGGCACTTGGCCGCCTCCATGTATTCGCGCCGCGTCTCCACCAGGGCGGCACTGCGCGCGGTGCGCGCGTAGCGGGCCCATTCCACGATCACCAGCGCCAGCATCACGTTCATCACGCCCTTGCCGAGGAACGCCAGGATCATCAGCGCCACCAGGATGGCCGGAAACGACAGCTGCAGGTCCACCAGGCGCATGATCGCCGTCTCGATCTTGCCGCCGGCGAACGCCGCCAGCAGGCCGAGCGCGGTGCCGATCACGCCGGCAATCAGCGCCGAGCCGACGCCCACATACAGCGAGATGCGCAGGCCGTACATGATGCCCGACAGCATGTCGCGCCCCTGGTCGTCGGTGCCGAGCCAGAAGGTCATCCCGGTTTCCATCGATACGCTACCCGGCGCCAGCCGCCCGTCCATGATGTCCAGCTGGGCGAGGTCGTAGGGATCCTGGGGCGAGATCAGCGGCGCGAACAGCGCTATGGCCACGATCGCGACCACCACGACGAAAGCCGCCACCGCCACCTTGTTCTCGGCGAACTCCGAGATGAAGCGGGCAAACGGCGTCTCTTCCTTGGGGGCGACCGGCGCCTCGGGCGGGGCCGGCACGGCGGTGGCGCTCATTCCTTGGTCTCCAGCCGCACGCGCGGATCAAGCACGGTGTAAAGCAGATCGACGAGCAGGTTGATGATTATGAACAGGAACACGATCATCATCAGGTAGGCGACGATCACCGGACGGTCGAGCACGTTGATGCTGTCGATGATCAGCTTGCCCATGCCGGGCCAGGCGAACACGCTCTCGGTCACTACCGCGAAGGCAATCAGCCCGCCGATCTCCAGCCCCACCACGGTAACGATCGGGATCATGATGTTCTTCAGCACGTGCACGAACACCACGCGGTTGGGCGAGATGCCCTTGGCGCGGGCGAACTTCACGTAGTCCATCGGCAGATTCTCGCGCACCCCTGCACGGGTCAGTCGCAGCACCAGGGCGATGTTGCCCAGCGCCAGGTTGAACGCCGGCATCGCCATGTGGGCCAGGCCGTCGGCGGTGAGGAACGACCATTGCACGCCGAACAGTTCCGCCGTCTCGCCCCGCCCGGTGCTGGGCAGCCAGCCGAGTTGCACCGCGAAAACCATGATCATCATCAGCCCGACCCAGAAGGTGGGCAGCGAGAACCCCAGGATCGACGTGCCCATGATCATCCGTCCGGTCACCGAGTCGGGCTTCAGCCCGGCATACAAGCCAAGCGGGATGCCGATCACGATCGACAGCAGCACGGCCGTCAGCGCCAACTCCAGGGTGGCCGGCATGCGGGTGGCGATCAGTTTCAGCGCCGGTTCGTTGAACACGAAGCTGCGGCCGAGGTCGCCCTGAACAGCACCGAGCAGGAAGCGCCAGTATTGCTCCCACAACGGCTTGTCGAGCCCCAGGGCAATCACCGCGCGGGCGCGTTCGGCCTGGTCGGCTTCCGGCGAGATGAGGATCTCCACCGGATCGCCAATCACGTTCACGCCGATGAACACGATCACCGTCATCGCCAGCATGACGAACACGGCCTGGATCAGCCGGCGCAGCATCCATGTCGTCATTGGCCGCTCATCTTCCTCATCGGTCTCTCACCCTTTCCCGCCACGCACGGTCACAGCGCCTTCGTCCGGCGCCGTGTGGCCGGCTACTTCGCGACCGTCACGTCCGCAGCGTGGGTCGCCTCGTCGGCCCGCGCGACATAGCGCAGGTTGGGCTTCATGCCCCAGACGTTCTTCTGCTGGTAGAGCGTCATCATCGCCACATCAGCCATGGCCATGCGGGTCGCCTCCATCAGCACGACTTCGCGCTCGTCATCGTTGGTGATGGCGGTGGCGCGCTCGATGATCGCGTCCAGCGCTGGATTGGAGTAGCGGGCGCGATTGGCTGAGCCGAAGCCCTTGGACGCGTCGAAAGTGTGGATCAGCGCGCGCAGCGGGTTCGATGCCTCGCCGGTGGAGGTGCCCCAGGCCACGAAGAAGGCCGAGAACTCCTGCTTGCTGGCCCGCCCGATGAAGCTCGGCCAAGTGATCGCGTCCACCTTGGTCTGCACGCCGATGCGGCTCCACATCTGGCCGATCGCCTGGATGACCTTCTCGTCGTTAACGTAGCGGTCGTTCGGCCCGTGCAGCGTGATGCGGAAGCCGTTCGGGAAGCCGGCCTCGGCCAGCAGCTTGCGCGCGCCCGCCGGATCATACTTCAGCACGCCGATGTCAGGCACGTGGCTGTAGTTGCCCTGGGCCAGGAACTGCCCAGTCGGCACCGCGGCACCTTCCATAACCCGGTCGACGATTGCCTCGCGGTTGATAGACATCGACAGGGCGCGGCGCACCCGCACGTCCTCGAACGGGCTCTTGTCCAGCTTCTCGCCATTTGGGCCGCTGACGAAGGGCTGGGCGCCCTTGCGCGAGCGGTCGAGCAACACGTATGCGAACCGCAGCGACACCGCCTCGGACAGCGCCACGCGCTTGTCGCGGCGCAAATTCGCGAGGTCGGAGGTCGGCACCGCCTCGATGAAGTCCACATCGCCCGCCAGCAAAGCCGAGGTGCGGGCGCTGTCGTTGGGGATCATGCGGTAGACCACCCGTTCCCAATGCGGCTTCGCCCCCCAGAAGGCGTCGTTGCGCACCAGTTCGGCGCGGTCGCCCGATTGGAATGAGGTGATGCGGAAGGCGCCGGTGCCGATGGCGTGCTTGAGCGAGTTGAAATCCTCGATCGACGGCTCGGCGCCCAGGCCCTTCGGCAGGATGTAAACCTGCGACAGGTCGATCGGCAGCAGCGGGGTCACCGCGCGGGTCTTCATGCGCACCGTCAGCGGGTCCACCACCTGCACGTCGGTGACAGAGCGGGTGTACAGCAGGAAACTGCCCGGTGAGTTCTTCACCGTCGGCACGCGCGCGATGGTGTAGGCAACGTCGTCGCCAGTGAACGCGGCGCCGTCGTGGAACTTCACACCGGGGCGCAGCTTGAACTCCCACGTCGTGGGGTCGATCGCCTTCCACGACAGGGCGAGCCCCGGCTGCGGGCGGGCCGTCGCATCGGTGTTCACCAGCTTGCCGAAGATGTGGTACGCTAACGAATTGTTCGGTGCGAGGTTATGGTAGTGCGGGTCCACGCTGGTCGGCGCGGAAGCCACCGCCAGTGTCAGGGTTTGGGCCTGCACGGGCGCGATGCCGGCCAGGCCGATACCGCCCGCAAACATCCACGCCAACGCGGCTGATCGCGCAATACCCATGGCCGATACCTCCCACATACAAAACCTGCTGCTCCACCCCGGCGGGGCGGGCGGCGTTGAAGCCCCCTGCGCCTTCCTGTCCAGCCTGGACCGGTGCGCTTGAAGTCGGGATAGCACGATCCTTCCGGCGCGCGCGAGGTGACAATCGTATTTCGTCTACCGCATCCCCCGCCTGGGCCCGCGGAGGGCGGTGACCAAGGTCAGGTGCGGATCAGCGTGATCCGCTTGCCGTCCACGCCCAACGCCACGCCGCCGGCCTTCAGCGCCAGGGCATCGGCGCCGAACACGCAGCGCCGCCAGCCCGACAGGGCCTGGATCGCCGGCTCGTCCTCCGACGCCAGCCGGTCGATATCCTCGCTGCCGGCCACCAGCTTGGGGGCCACGTGGTGCTGCTCGCACTTGGCGGCCAGCAGCACCTTCAGCAGCGACACCAGCGCCGGCGACGCCTTGGGACCGTCGCGATGGTTCGGCACGGCGGGAAGCTGGTCGTCCGGCACGGCGCGGGCCTCGGCGATGGCGGCGATCAGCCCCGCCCCCATGCGCCCCTCGGCAAAGCCGCGGGTGACGCCGCGCATGCGCGCCAGCGCTTCGACACTGTCCGGCGCCGTCGCCGCGATCTCCAGCAGCGCCTCGTCCTTGAGCATGCGTCCACGCGGAATATTTGATCGTTGCGCCTCGCGCTCGCGCCACGCCGCCACCGCGCGCAGCACCCCCAGCAGGCGGCGGTTGGAGGTGCGCGGGCGCAGCCGCTCCCACATCGTCTCGGGGTTCGCCTGGTAGGTCGCTGGGTCGGACAGCAGGGCCATCTCCTCGGCCACCCACTCCATCCGTCCGTCCTTCTCCAGCCGCGCCCGCAGCTTCTCATAGACGCCGCGCAGGTGGGTGACGTCGGCGGCCGCGTAGTTGATCTGCGCGGCCGAGAGCGGGCGAGCCGCCCAGTCGCTGAACCGGTGCGCCTTGTCGATATGCCCCCCGGTGGTCGCCGCCACCAGCGAGTCGTAGCCCACCTGGTCGCCGAACCCCGCCACCATGGCGGCCACCTGGGTGTCGAACATCGGCCGCGGCACGTCGCCGAAGCGCAGCACGAATATCTCGATGTCCTGCCGCGCGGCATGGAACACCTTTATTACCGCCTGGTCGGCCAGAAGCGCGCCGAGCGAGGCCAGGTCGATGTCCGGCGCCTGCGCGTCCACCACCGCCACCTCGTGCGCGCCGGCCAGCTGCACCACGCACAGCTCTGGCCAGTAGGTCCGCTCGCGCATGAATTCGGTGTCCACCGTCACCACCGGCTCCTGGCGCAGGCGCGCGCACAAGGCATCGAGCGCCGCGGTGGTGGTGACGAGGACTGGGGGAGGGAAATCCGGCCGGTTGGAACGAGACATGGCGTTGTCATACACGCAGGCTGGCGCCCCCGGAAGCCATGCGGCAGAACGGCACCAACTGCTCCGGAGGGGAGGAACCCCAATGCTGACCATGTTCCCCACTCCGCCCGCCGGCCTGGCGGGCGATACGATCCATGAGGACGCCCTGTGGATCGACATGTTCGACCCAGACGAGCCGACCCGCGCCAGGGTCCAGGCCGCCACCGGCCTGCGCGTGCCCACCCGCGACGACATCAGCGAGATCGAGACCTCCAGCCGCCTGTCGCGCATCGGCGAGGCGCTCTACCTCAGCGTTCCTGGCCTGCTGGGCACCGAGGGTGGCGAGGACCGCACTACCCCGGTCGGCTTCGTGCTGGCGCCAGACTGGCTGTTGACCGTGCGGTTCGGCCACCTGCCTGCCTTCGAGACCTATGCCGCGCGCTGCCGCGCCGGGGCCAACGGCGACCGCACCAGCGCCTCGCTGCTGCTCGGCCTGTGCGAGAGCCTGGTGGACCGCCTCGCCGACGTGCTGGAGCGTGAGGGCGAGGAACTGGACGCCGTGTCGCGCCGGGTGTTCCGCCCGAGCGGAAAGACCCGGCCGCGGCGCACTGAAACCGAGTTACGCGCCATGCTCCGCAATGTCGGCCGCGTCGGCGACCTCATCTCCAAGATACGCGACACCCTTCTCGGGCTGGGCCGCATCATCCCGTTCGTGCTCGCCAACGCCACCTGGATCACCTCGGAGCAGAAAACCCGGCTCAAGACCCTGCGCAGCGACATCAACTCGCTGACCGACTACGACCGCCACCTCGCCGGCAAGGTGCAGTTCCTGCTGGAGGCCACGCTGGGCTTCATTCAGATCGAACAGAGCAACATCATCCGCGTGCTGGCCGTGGTCTCCGTGGTGGGGGTGCCGCCGACCTTCCTGGCCAGCATGTGGGGCATGAATTTCGCGCGCATGCCCGAACTGACATGGACCTTCGGCTACCCGCTCGCCCTGCTGGTGATCCTGCTCAGCGGCCTGGCCCCCCTCATCTGGTTCCGCACCCGCGGCTGGCTTTAGCCGGCCCCCGCCCGCCATCGAGCTGGTCCCTTGACTTGGGCAGGGGGCGCGGGTTGTTTGCGCCCGCTCTCTCGGATGGGGTTGAACGATGCACGCTTATCGGACGCATACCTGCGGTGCGCTGCGCGCGGGCGATGCCGGCCATATGGCCCGGCTGTCGGGCTGGGTGCACAGCAAGCGCGACCATGGCGGGCTGCTGTTCGTCGATCTGCGCGACCATTACGGCATCACCCAGATCGTCTTTGCGGCCGGCACCGCGCCGTTCGAGGCAATGGACAAGCTGCGCCCGGAAAGCGTCGTGACCGTGACCGGCGCGGTGGTGCTGCGCGAGGGCACCACCATCAACCCGCGCCTGCCCACCGGCGAGATCGAACTGCGCGCCGAGACGCTCACGGTGCAGTCCGCCGCCGAAGTGCTGCCGCTGCAGGTCGCCGGCGAGGAGAAATACCCCGACGAGCTGCGCCTGAAATACCGCTTCATCGACCTGCGGCGCGAGAAGATGCACCGCAACATCATGCTGCGCGCCGGCGTCATCGCCTCCATCCGGGCCCGCATGATCGAACAGGGCTTCACCGAGTTCCAGACCCCGATCCTCACCGCCTCCAGCCCCGAGGGCGCACGCGACTTCCTGGTGCCCGCGCGCAACCACCCCGGCAAGTTCTACGCCCTGCCGCAAGCGCCGCAGCAGTTCAAGCAGTTGGCCATGGTCGCCGGCTTCGACCGCTACTTCCAGATCGCCCCCTGCTTCCGCGACGAAGCCAGCCGTGCGGACCGCTCGCCCGGCGAATTCTACCAGCTCGATTTCGAGATGAGCTACGTCACCCAGGAAGACGTGTTCAACACGATAGAACCCGTCATCGCCGGGGTGTTCGAGGAGTTCGCCGGCGGCCGCCCGGTCACCAAGCCGCCCTTCGTGCGCATCCCCTACGACCAGTCGATGCTGGTCTACGGCACCGACAAGCCCGACCTGCGCAACCCCATCGAAATCAGCGACGTCACCGAACAGTTCGCCGGCTCCGGCTTCGGCCTGTTCGCCAAGATCGCGGCCTCCGGCGGCGTCGTGCGCGCCATTCCCGCCCCGGGCGCCGGCGCCAACCCGCGCAGCTTCTTCGACAAGCTGAACGAATGGGCGCGCGAGCAGGGTGCGGGCGGCCTCGGCTACATCATCTTCGACGCCGACGGCGCCAAGGGCCCGATCGCCCGCAACCTGGAAGCCGACCGCGCCGAGTCGATCCGCGCCGCATGCGGCCTCAAGCCCGGCGACGCCGTGTTCTTCGCTGCCGGCAAGCCCGACATAGCCCCGAAATTCTCCGGCCTGGTGCGCACCAAGCTGGGCCAGGAACTCAACCTGATCGCGCAGGGCGATTTCCGCTTCTGCTGGATCACCGACTTCCCGATGTTCGAGCTGAACGAGGAAACCGGCCAGGTCGACTTCAGCCACAACCCGTTCAGCATGCCGCAGGGCGAGATGGAGGCCCTGCTCACCCAGGACCCGCTGACCATCAAGGCCTACCAGTACGACATCGTCTGCAACGGCATCGAGCTGTCCTCGGGCGCCATCCGCAACCACCGCCCCGACATCATGATCAAGGCCTTCGAGATCGCCGGCTACACAAAGGACGATGTGGAGGCACGCTTCGGCGGCATGCTCAACGCCTTCCGCTACGGCGCCCCACCCCACGGCGGCTCGGCCCCGGGCATCGATCGCATCGTCATGTTGCTGGCCGACGAGCCGAACATCCGCGAGGTCATCCTGTTCCCCCTGAACCAGCAGGGCGAAGACCTGATGATGGGCGCGCCCGCCGAGGTGCCGCCGGCGCGACTCAAGGAACTTTCGCTGGCGTTGGCACTGCCGCCGAAGGTAAAGAGAGAGTAGTTCTTTTTTAGGAAAAAGAACCAAAAAACTTTCGTCCGAATTCCGTTGATCCTGAGAGTCACCGACTCTCAGGACGTAAATGGACGAAAGTCTTTTTGCTTCTTTTTCTTCAGAAAAAGAAGATTCTCAACCCCTGCGGATGTTCCAGAACATCGGCCCAGTCGCCTCCAGCTTGCCCTTCAGGCTACTGCGATAGGCGGTGGGGATCTGGAACTGCCCAAGTGTGACGGTGGGCACCTGGGTGTAGTTCTCGATCTGGATGGCGGCGGCGATCTTCTTGCGGCCGTCCTCGTCCTTGGCGTCCAGCCACTCCTGCGTCATCTGCTCGATCTGGGGATTGTCGTACCAGCCGAACCAGCCGCGGTCGCCAAGGCCGCGATAGGGCGGGGTGATGATCGGGTTGAGGATGAAGCCGCCGGTGAACCAGGTGTGGAAGATCGACCACCCGCCCTTCTCCACCGGCTCCTTGGTGGCGCGGCGCTGCACCACGCTGCCCCAGTCGGTGGCGACAAGCTCGGCGTTGATGCCGATCTTCTTGAGCATGTCGAAGGTGATGTCGCCCAGCGGCCCGATCGTGTGGAAATCCGTCGGATTGATGATCACCGCCTTCTGGCCGCCGTAGCTGGCCTCCTGGATCATCCTGCGCGCGGCTTCCAGGTCGCCCTTCTGCACCGGCAGATCCACCTCGGTTCCATAGGTCGTACCGCAGGGGAACTGCGAGCGGCAGACGTTCCAGAACGAGCGGTCGGTGCCCATGATCGCCGTCATGTAGTCTTCCTGGTTCACCGCCATCTGGATGGCGCGGCGCAGGCGAACGTCATTGAACGGTTCATGCAGGTGGTTGAAGCGCAGGCCACCGAAATAGCCCTGGGGATTGGACGGCCCCATGACGATGTCCTTGTTGCGCTTCAGCAGCGGCACCAGGTCGGCCTGGACCTGCTCGTACCAGTCGACCTCGCCGCTCTGCAGCGCGGCGGAGGCGGTGGAGGCGTCGGGGATGATCGTCCACTCGACGCGCTCGAAATGCGCGACCTTGCCGCCCGAGGTCCATTCCGGCGCCTCCTGGCGCGGCACATAGCCGTCGAACCTGGAGTAGGCGGCACTGCTGCCGGCGACGAACTCGTCCTTGAGGAAGCGATACGGGCCGGAGCCGATCACCTCGGGAATCGCCTTGAAGGGGTCGGTCTTGGCCAGCCGCTCGGGCATGATGAACGAGTTCTGCTGGCCGATGGCCTGAATCAGCAGCGGGAACGGCCGCTTCAGCGTGATCTTGACGGTGCCGTCGTCGGCGTGCCCGAACTTGTCCACCGCCAGCAGCGCGGTCTGGCCGAACGGGTCGCGCACCGCCCAGCGCGCGAGGCTGGCCGCGCAATCCTGGGCACGCACCGGCTCGCCGTCGTGGAACTTCAGCCCTGGGCGCAGCTTGATCAGATAGGTGAGGCCGTCGTCCGAGACGGTGTAGCCCTCGGCCATCTGCGGCTTGGGCTCAAGCTTGGCGTTAACCCCGAACAGCGTGTCCCACACCATCCAGGCATGATTTGCCGTCACCGCCGCGGTGGTGATGATCGGGTCGAGCAATGTGAGATTGGCCTGCGGCACGAACTTCAGCACGCGCGTATTGGCCGGCTGGGCGATGGCAAAGTTCGGCAGCGAGGTCGCAACGGCACCCGCCACGCCCGCACTCAGAATGGTTCTCCGCTTCATGGTGAAGCTCCCTCTCGATCGTGAAGGGACAAGCCTGTCAGATCATCGCTGGAACTGCAATGCTGATATGCGCGCTCAGCCGAGCGATCAAGTTCCACGGAACTCCGGCGTCCGCTTCTCCAGGAACGCGCTCACTGCCTCGGCATGGTCGTCGGTGTTATGGCAGATGCCCTGCATCACCGCGCACAGTTCCAGATATTCCGGCAGTTCCATCTTCTGCGCCGCCTTCAGCAGGCGCTTGGTGATCCGCACCGACCGCGGCGGCTTGGCGGCGTAGCCGGCCGCCATCTCGCGGGCGCGCGCCAGCAACTCGTCAGGCTCCACCACTTCCAGCACCAGGCCGATGCGCAGCAATTCCTCGGCCCCAAGCAGCCGGCCGGAGAACGTCATCTCCGCCGCCTGCTGATAGCCCACCAGCCGCTGCAGGAACCAGCCGCCGCCATCGCCGGGGATCAGGCCCAGGTTCACGAAGGTCTCGCCGAACTTGGCGTTGGTCGAGGCCAGCCGCACGTCGCACATGCAGGCCAGGTCGCAGCCCGCGCCGATCGCCGGCCCGTTCACCGCGGCAATCGCCGGCACTTCCAGCCGGTGCATCGCCAGGGCCATGCGCTGGATGCCGGCGCGATACTTGTTCTGCACGGTATAGACATCACCCGCGAAGCTGCCGGTCTCGCGGTTGGCCATGTGCTTCACATTGCCACCGGCCGAGAATGCCTGCCCCGCCCCGGTCAGGATCAACGCCGACACGCCCTCATGCGCGTTGATCCAGTCGACCACCGTCACGATTTCCTCGGACAGCTTCGTGCCTGTCAGCTCGTTGCGCACCTCGTTGCGGTTGAGCGTGAGGGTGGCGATGCGTCCGTCGATCTCCAGCACGGAATCGACGAGGTCCGGCGGTGTCATGCTGCGTTCCCCGATTGCTTGGAGAACGCATACATCACCCTGCCGCGCCGCCCAAGCCGTCGGATCGGCAAGCCCGGATCAGACCGACGCCACCGCCGCATCCACCGCATCGCCCAGCCGCGCCACAATGGCGTCGATATCGCTCGCCTGGGCGATGTAGGGCGGAGCCACGATCACGTGGTCGCCGTTCTTGCCATCGATCGTGCCGCCCATCGGATAGATCGCCAGCCCGCGCTGGTAGGCCTCCTGCTTGATCCGGTCGTTCATCTTCAGCTTCGGGTCGAACACCACCTTGGTGGCCCGGTCGGTTACCATCTCGATCGCCCAGAACAACCCGCGGCCGCGGATGTCGCCGACATGGCGGTGGTTGCCCAGCCGCTCCACCAGCGCCGTGGCCAGCCGCTCGCCCTGCACCCGCACGTTGTCGACCAGCTTGTCGTCGCGAATCACCTTCTGCACCGCCAGCGCCGCGGCACAGGCCACCGGATGCGCCTGGTAGGTATGGCCGTGCATGAAGGCACCGGAGCCGGCGCGAAGCGCATCCACCACCCGGCCACCGATCAGGATGCCGCCAATCGGCTGGTAGCCGCCGCCCAGGCCCTTGGCGATGATCTGGATGTCCGGCGTGATGCCCTCCTGCTCCCAGGCATGCATGGTGCCGGTGCGCCCCATGCCGCACATCACCTCGTCCAGGATCAGCAGCGCACCGTGGCGGTCGCAGATCTCGCGCACTTTCTTGAAATATCCCGGCGGGGCAGCCACGCAGCCCGTGGTGGCGCCGACAATCGGCTCCGCCATGAAGGCGATCACGTTCTGTGGCCCCAGGCGCTGGAACTCCGCCTCCAACTCGTCGGCAAGCCGTTGAACGTATTGCGCCTCGCTCTCGTTATCCCCCTGGAAACGATAGGCAAAGGCGGGGCTGACATGATGGAAGGCATCGGACAGCAACGGGGCATAGGGCGCGCGCCGCATCATGTTGCCGCCGGCCGACAACGCCCCCAGCGTGTTGCCATGGTAGCTGCCGCGCCGAGCAATGTACTGCGTGCGCTGCGGCTGGCCGATCTCCAGGAAATACTGCCGCGCCATCTTGATCGCGGCCTCCGCGCCCTCGGAACCGGAGGAGCACAGGTAGGCATGGGTCAGCCCGCCCGGCGAGCCGTCCAGGATGAAATCGGCCAATTCCTCGGCCGCCTGGTTGGTGAAGATCGCGGTGTGCACATAGGCCACCTTCGACAACTGCTCGGCGATCGCCGCGTTCACCCGCGCGTCGCCATGCCCCAAACATGCCACTGCGGCCCCGCCCGAGCCGTCGATGATCTGCCGCCCATCCGCCCCAACCAGGTACATTCCCTTGCCAGACACCGCGATCGGCGGCGTGGCGTGCTGGGTGCGGTGCAGAATGCGGCTCATCGGCGGGCTCCTTGCAGAATTCGACCGCGCGAGCTTGCGCCCGTCACCTTGGCGGTTCAACCGTTCTTGACACTCCCCTGCCCCGACTGTAGCAAGCCATCGCCTTCCGGCATGCCAACTTGCCGGGCGAGGAACGTATGAGCGAAGAACGGGACGGCAATAATCGGACCCCACGCGGCACCCAACGGGCACCGTCGTTTGAGGATCGTTTGTCTGCCGCCCGACGCAAGCAGGGACTGAAAGTCCCGCGAGAGGAGGACGCTGGGCAAACCCCTGGCATCGGCCTGTCGCCATCGCAGGGCAATGCCCTTGGGATGGGTTTGCGGGTAGGGGTTGAGCTGGTGTCTGCACTGGCCGTGGCGGTCGCCATCGGTTGGTTCCTGGACCGGTGGCTCGGAACCACGCCGTTCCTGCTGATGCTGTTCTTTCTGCTGGGGGGTGCGGCCGGGGTGGCCAACGTGTGGCGCCTGGTGGCACCGCGCAAGCGGCCCCCGGAACGGTAGGAAGTGACGTGCGGGAACGCCCACACGTTCGCTGGCCGGGCGGCTTGTTACGTGCGTAAGATTGGCTAAGCCCATCCGGTTAAGGGCGTGTGGATTCGTGCCGCGGCGAGCGCGGTGACTTGGCGCAAAGGACGTGACTGTGGCCGCCGAAGGACAAGCGATCGACGCGCTCGGGCAGTTCACCTTGACCCCTGCTCTTGGGCTTCTGGGGCGTTCGGTGAACTTTACCCAGGCGAACCTGTTCATGGTGATCGCCGGCGTGCTGATCCTGGGCATGCTGTATCTCGGCGCCCGCCCCCGCGCCATCGTGCCGGGCCGGCTCCAGGCCTTGGCCGAACTCTCCTACGAGGGCATCCTCAAGATGTGCACCGACCAGATCGGGCCCGAGGGGCGTTCCTACTTCCCGTTCGTCTTCACGCTGTTCTTCTTCGTGCTGATGGGCAACCTGCTGGGCCTGTTGCCCTTCGCCTTCACCTATACCAGCCACATCGCCGTCACCTTCGCGCTTGCGATATTGGTGATCGTGGTGGTGACCGTGGTGGCGCTGCGCATCCACGGCATGCATTTCTTCGCCTACTTCTTCCCGCCGGGCGCGCCGAAGGTGCTGGCGCCGCTGATCATCCCGGTCGAGGTGATCTCTTATCTTTCCCGCCCCCTCAGCCTCTCGGTTCGCCTGTTCGCCAACATGGTGGCCGGCCACGTGATGCTGAAGGTGTTCGCGACCTTCGTGGTGATGATGGCCGGCGCCGGCACTCTCGGCGTGATCGCCTCGGTGGCGCCGCTCGCGCTCAACGTCGCGCTGATCGGCTTCGAGTTCCTCGTGGCGTTCCTGCAGGCCTACGTGTTCGCCATCCTCACCTGCATCTACCTGCACGACTCGGTGCATCTGCACTGATCGGCTTGCTGGACAGAACCCCTACTCTCCCAACCTGGAAGGACTGACTCTCATGGAAGTTGAGGCCGCAAAGGCTATTGGTGCCGGTATCGCCATGCTCGCTCTGGCTGGAGTCGGCATCGGCATCGGCAACATCTTCGCCTCGCTGGTGACTGCGGTCGCCCGCAACCCCTCGGCTCGCGACCAGGTTTTCGGTATTGGCATTCTTGGCTTCGCCGTGACGGAAGCCGTGGCGCTGTTCGCGCTGCTGATCGCGTTCCTGATCCTCTTCACCTGATCCGGAGGGGAGCGGACATGCTCCGCCTGGCAGGCATGGCCCGGAGCGCGGCGACCGCCGCGGCCGCTGCCGCGGCCGGCATGGTCCTTCTGGCTTCGGTGGCGCACGCTGCCGAGACCAAGGGGGGCATGCCGCAACTCGACTTCGCCAATCCGCTGACCATCGCCCAGGTGGTCTGGCTGGCGATCATCTTCCTGGTTCTCTACCTGTTGCTTGCCCGCTGGGCGCTGCCGCAGGTGGCCGAAGTGCTCGCAATGCGGGCAAGCCGTATCCAGGCCGATCTTGAAGCGGCCCAGAGCGCCAAGGTTTCCGCCGATTCCGCGGTGGCCGAACTGACCGAAGCTACGCGCCAGGCCCAGGCCACGGCGCAGGCCGAGATCGCCGGTGCCGTGGCCACCGCCAAGGACGCCGCCGCCGCCCAGGCCGCAACGCTCAACGCGCGTCTGGACAAGCAGCTGGCCGAGGCCGAACAGCGCATCAGCGCCGCGCGCGGCGCCGCGATGGGTGCCCTGCGCAACGTCGCGACCGACACCGCCGCCGCCGTGGTGACCCGCCTGATCGGCAGCGCCCCGGCCACCCCGGCAGTGGAACAGGCGGTCGACGCGGCGCTGGCCGCCCGCCGCGCCTGAGGAGAAGCACGATGGGTCACGAATACGGCTTCTTCGACGATCCCAAGACCTGGGTTGCCGCGTCGTTCGTCATCTTCTTTATCCTGTTCGGCTCCAAGGTCTGGGCAGCCCTCACCGGTATCCTCGACAAGCGTGCCGAGCAGGTGCGGGCTGAACTCGCCCAGGCCCAGCAACTGCGCACCGAGGCCGAGGCCATGCTGCGCGATGCCAAGACCCGGCGCGAGCAGGCCCTGGCCGATGCCAAGGCCCTGATGGAAGGGGCACGCCACCAGGCCGCCGCACTCGCGACCTCAGCCGCCACTGAAGCAGAGGCGTCCGCCGCTCGCCGCGAACGGATGGCGGTTGATCGGATTGCCACCGCCGAGAAGGCCGCGGTCGACGAGGTCCGCAACATCGCCGCCGAGGTCGCCGTCATAGCGGCCGAGAAGGTGATCCGCACCGCTCTGACGCCTGAAGCCGGCGGCGCACTGGTCGATCACGCCATTGCCAGCCTGCCGACAGCATTGGCACCGCGCCGCGCCGCCTGAACAAAACGCGCCAAGGACCACCAGAAGGGGCAGCCAGCCATGGCTGCCCCTTTTGCGTTGCAGCCCCCGCTTGCACCAAAGCTTCCTGCCCTGCCGGATGAGTGGCCCATCGACCGGGCGCGCCCGGCGCAGGGAGGAGGCCCGCCCGCCACATCGGGTGCACGGTACGTCAACAAGCCCCTGAACGACCGAAGGCCCCGGTCACCCGGGGCCTTCCATTGTCTGGCAGCGATAAACTGTCGGACGAAACGTCTACTCTGCCACCGTGAGGGAGACAGAGATCCAGGCCAGATCAGTCGACCGGCACCATGAGCAATGAGACACTGGATCACCTCCTTTCAGTTGGTTGAACACAAGAGGGAGCCTGCCCCGCAGGCCCATGGGCGCACAAGCCAAATCGACCGGCCGGCGAGAATTTCCCGCCGGCCAGCAATTCAGCCCGTCGGCCGCATCAGCGCTTCCACCAGCCGCGCTTGCGCTCGGTGGTGGGCAGCGGGTCGGCACCGATCACGATCGGACGCACCACAGGGCCCGCCGCCGGCTCAATCGGGTCTGGCGCAGCTTCCGGGGCCGGCGCGGCGACAGTCTGCGACTCGGGCGCCTCGGGCGCCATCGCCATCGCCGCCATCGCCGCCATCGCCGCCATCGCCAGCGCAGGCACGACCGGTGCCGCTTCAACAGGCGTGATCGCCGCCGGAGCGTCCGCCACCGGCGCCGCTTCGGCTGGTTCAGCCAGGATCACCGGGACAGGCTCGGCAGCAGCCTTCCCTGCTTCGCCACCATCCGGCCCGGCGATGTCGGCCGGTGCAGTGGCATTGGCCGGAACCGGGGGGATCTCGAGATCCGCCGGAGCCGCCGCGGCAGGTGAAGCCGGCTTGCGCCTACGCGTCGCCTGGGCCTGTTCCGCCATCTCGGCGCGCTCCAGGATATCGAAGATGTCGAACGGCTGCCCGCCCCCGAAAGGATCGGCAGGCGTCGGCCCGGCATATGCCGGAGCCGGCACCACGGCCGGCGGCGGCGGGGCAGAAGGCGGCGGGGCCGACTCAGCGCCCTCGCCCGCAGCGGTCTCCGGTGCCTCGTCGCGACGCCGGCGCCGTCCACCACGACGACCGCGCCTGCGTGCCTTCGGCTCGCCATTCTCGTCGAGTTCCTCGGAGTCCGCACCGGGCTGGCCCTGGCCGGCGGCATCATCGGCAGTCGCGGCAGCCTCCACTGGCGCCTCCTCAACCGGCACGGCTTCAGGCGCTGTAGTCTCGGCCGACGCTGTCTCCGCCGGTGCAGCCGGCGCGGTCGCAAGCAGCGCATCTACCGGCGCGGCAACGGCCAAAGCGGCGGCGGCCTGCGCATCCTCCGCGCCACTCTCCCCCGCCGCATCGGTAGCGACAGGCTCATCGGCCTCGGCCACCCCCGTGCCCCGGCTCTCCTCGCCTTCCTCGCGGCGTCCACCACGGCGCCGACGACGACGGCGGCGGCCACCCTCGGCCTCCTCTGCGCTGACAACAGACTCACCGGCAGCCTCCTCCGCCACCTCCGCCACCTCCCGCGCATCCTCAGCCTCAACAGAGACCTGGGCAGCCACCGGAGCGGCGATAGGCGTCGCCGCGACCTGCGCTGCCTCCTCGGCCTCC